>Ga0114998_10001004_pt1 | contig 21553 bp, 16 predicted proteins | sample ArcticOcean_MG_C_5_FD_87044 | JGI IMG/M metagenome (GOLD analysis project Ga0114998, IMG submission 87044) | Marine microbial communities from western Arctic Ocean - ArcticOcean_MG_CB4_138 | ecosystem: Environmental > Aquatic > Marine > Oceanic | place: Arctic Ocean: Canada Basin | collected... | reverse complement strand
CGTGATCACCGTTGAAGACGGCAAGTCACTGCAAAACGAACTAGAAGTTGTCGAAGGCATGCAATTCGACCGTGGCTACTTGTCACCTTACTTCGTGAACAGCCCAGAAAAGCAAGCCGCCCTGTTGGACAACCCTTACATCTTGTTACACGACAAGAAGATCTCCAACATCCGTGACTTGTTGCCTACATTGGAGCAGGTTGCTAAATCTAGCCGTCCACTCTTGATCATTGCTGAAGATGTGGACAGCGAAGCGCTGGCTACATTGGTTGTTAACACCATCCGCGGCATTTTAAAAGTAGTGGCTGTTAAAGCACCTGGTTTTGGTGACCGTCGTAAGGCTATGTTGGAAGACATCGCCATTTTGACTGGCGGCAAAGTCATTGCTGAAGAAGTTGGCCTGACACTCGAAAAGGTCACCTTGGCCGATTTGGGACAAGCCAAGCGGGTTGAAGTGGGCAAAGAAGCCACCATCATCATCGACGGCGCTGGCGACACAGGCGACATCGAAGCCCGCGTTAAGCAAGTGCGTGTTCAAATCGAAGAAGCTTCAAGCGACTACGACCGTGAAAAATTGCAAGAGCGCGTGGCCAAGTTGGCCGGCGGTGTTGCAGTGATCAAGGTCGGCGCAGCCACTGAAGTCGAGATGAAAGAAAAGAAAGCCCGCGTTGAAGATGCGTTGCACGCAACCCGTGCAGCCGTAGAAGAAGGCATCGTGTCTGGCGGCGGCGTAGCGCTGTTGCGTGCACGTCAAGCGGCTGGCGAGATCAAAGGCGACAACGCTGACCAAGACGCTGGCATCAAGCTGGTACTCAAGGCCATCGAAGCACCTTTGCGCGAAATCGTAGCCAACGCCGGTGGCGAGCCTTCAGTTGTGATCAACAACGTGATGGCTGGCAAGGGCAACTACGGCTTCAACGCTGCCAACGACACCTACGGCGACATGATCGAAATGGGTATTTTGGATCCAACTAAAGTGACTCGCACTGCGCTGCAAAACGCAGCGTCTGTTGCCTCGCTGATGTTGACCACCGAGTGCATGGTATGTGAGTCTGCCAAAGACGACGCACCAAGCATGGGCGGCGGCGACATGGGCGGCATGGGTGGCATGGGCGGCATGGGCATGTAAGTGCCCCGCTGTCTGGACTGAGGGTTTAAGCCCTCACCCGGCCAACAACCAAAAGCCCCGCAAGGTGAATGCCTTGCGGGGCTTTTTTGATTTCCATGCTAGAAATTAGCGTGAGGAGGTGCAGATCAAGTCTGGTGTGACAGCCTCGTTGAAGTCGCCTGCAGACCAAACCGTATCTGTGCGGATCTAGATCAACGGGTGAATCAAGGCCTCTAGGGTGTAAGTGTCCTTCACAAAGGCCCTGATACCCTCACTCAACTTTTCTGAGGCCATAGCGTCTTCGTTGTGCATCAAGCGAAACGTCGCCTCATTGAGCTGCAACAAATCATCGGTGCTGGCTTTATCGGCAGGGTCAAGCAAACGCGGCAAGGCTTCTTCGCTACCTTGCAACTGCGCCAACAACTCAGGGCTGATGGTCAGCAAATCGCATCCAGCCAGCGCTGTAATTTGACCTACGTTCCTGAAGCTTGCACCCATCACTTCCGTGGCAATACCGTGGCGCTTAAAGTAACGGTATATGCGTGTGACTGACACCACGCCGGGGTCGTTCACACCGGCCATAGCCGCCTCATCCCAACTGCTGCCAGCCTGGCGCTTGTACCAATCGTAAATGCGACCCACAAACGGAGAAATAAGTTGCACATTGGCATTGGCACAAGCCACAGCCTGGGCGAACGAAAACAGCAACGTGAGGTTGGTTTTGATACCTGCAGCTTCTAACAATGCGGCGGCTTGAATACCCTCCCAAGTTGAAGCCACCTTTATCAGCAAGCGCTTGGTATCAATACCTTGGGCGTTGTACAACGCGACCAACTGCTTGCCTTTCGCCACCGTGGCTTGGGTGTCGAAACTCAAGCGAGCGTCCACTTCTGTAGAGACACGCCCGGGCACATGCTTCAAGATTTCGCAACCAAACCGCACCAACAGTGCATCCATGACTGCTTCAGTTGCTTGTTCTGTAGAGCTTGTCCCTGTGCCCTTAACCTGCGCCACCACCTCATTGAGCAAGGGTTGGTAAACAGGCATATGCACCGCTTTCAAGATAAGCGATGGGTTGGTGGTGGCATCTTGCGGCTCAAACGCGGCCAACTGGGCGAAATCTCCGGTATCGGCCACAACCGTGGTGTATTGCTTTAAAGCTTCAAGCTGATTCATCTCATATTGCCCCAAGTATGGAATAAAGTTACATTATCTTTAATCAATGCAGTTTCTATTTTAGACCGCTTACAAAAACACGAGTTACCACCATGTTAGACCGCATCACCGCCTCTCTCCCCTCATTGGCACCTGCCGAACAACGCGTAGGCAAATTGGTGCTGGTCGATCCGCGAGCCTTTGCGAGCCTGCCAGTGACTGAGTTGGCCGAGCGCGCTCATGTCAGTAAACCCACCGTGATTCGTTTTTGTCGAAGCATGGGCTACGACGGACTTAGCGACTTCAAACTCAAGCTTGCAGGCACAGTGAGCGAGGGTGTACCTTTTATTCACCGCAGCGTCGATTTAGACGACAAAGTAGGCGATGTATTGGTGAAGGTCATTGACAACAACGTTGCTGCATTTCTCAAATACCGCAACGACGCCTCGACCAACGCCATTGAAAAAGCAACCACAGCACTCATCAACACCTGTGTGCTGGGCAAACGCATAGAATTTTTTGGTGCAGGCAACTCAGGCATTGTTGCGCTTGACGCACAGCATAAATTTTTCAGACTTGGTGTATCTACAGTGGCCTACAGCGATGGTCACATGCAAGTGATGAGTGCGTCCATGATGGGGCCAGGCGACAGCTTGGTCGTGGTGTCCAACTCAGGACGTACGCGCGATCTAATGGATGCCATTGATATTGCACGCAAACACGGCGCGACAACCATTGCCATCACTTGCAGTGGCTCACCACTGGCAAGCGCGGCCCACATTCACTTGGCAGCCGATCACCCTGAGGGTTTTGACAAATACAGCCCCATGACGTCACGCTTGATGCACCTTACCGTCATTGACGTACTCGCTACGGTAGTGGCATTGCGCTTAGACAGCGCCCAATTGCTGCCAAGGCTCAAGGACATGAAACAAAATCTTCGCGCCAAGCGCTATGCCTAACTGTAAAAGGCGCATACAGAAGCTGCGTGTCGAGATGCTGCCAGCGCCACTACAATAGACAGTAATTCGGTGCGCATAGCACCGGTCGGCCACTGGATCTACACCACGCAACGCCGACTATTGAACCGCCGCCAGACAGCCCCAAGCTCGTCAAACGGTGCAATGGTTGAGGCGTATGCACAATTGAATACGCGAGCACACACCATGAGTAAAAAAGTCTTTATCAAAACATTTGGTTGCCAAATGAACGTGTACGACTCAGACAAAATGAAAGACGTCTTGGCTGCGGCACAAGGTTATGAGCCCACCACCGATGTCGATGAGGCAGACTTGATCTTGTTCAACACCTGCTCGGTACGCGAGAAAGCGCAAGAAAAAGTATTTAGCGATCTAGGCCGCGTCAAGCACCTCAAGAAAAAAGGTGTGCTCATTGGCGTTGGCGGCTGTGTGGCCAGCCAAGAAGGCGCTGCCATTATTGAACGTGCACCATTTGTAGACGTCGTATTTGGCCCGCAAACCTTGCACCGTCTGCCAGCCATGCTCAGTGAGCAGCAGCGCACCAACAAACCTCAAGTAGATATCAGCTTTCCTGAAATTGAAAAGTTTGACCACTTGCCACCCGCCAAAGTTGATGGCGCCAGTGCCTTTGTCTCCATCATGGAAGGCTGCTCTAAGTACTGCAGTTACTGCGTTGTGCCTTACACACGCGGCGAAGAAGTCTCTAGGCCATTCGACGACGTGCTGGCTGAGGTTGCGGGCCTGACCGAACAAGGGGTCAAAGAAATCACGCTGTTAGGACAAAACGTCAACGCCTACCGCGGCGTCATGGGCGACACCGCAGACATTGCCGACTTTGCCTTGTTGATTGAATATGTGGCGGCCTTGCCCGGCGTAGAACGCATACGCTTTACCACCAGCCACCCAAAAGAATTCACCCAGCGCCTGGTCGACGTATACGAGCGTGTGCCCCAATTGGTGAACCACTTACACCTACCCGTTCAACACGGCAGTGACCGCATCTTGATGGCTATGAAGCGAGGCTATACCGCATTGGAATTTAAAAGCACGGTTCGCAAACTCCGCGCTATTCGCCCAGATATTGCTATGAGTTCAGACTTTATCGTAGGCTTTCCAGGAGAGACGGAAGAGGACTTTGCCAAGCTCATGAAACTCATCACCGATGTGGGCTTTGACACCAGCTTTAGTTTCATCTACAGCCCTCGCCCCGGCACACCCGCAGCCAACCTGCTTGATGAGACCCCGCACGCGGTCAAATTAAAACGCTTGCAACACTTGCAAGCCACCATCGAAGACAATGTTCGCGCCATCAGCGCCACGCGCGAGCATACCGTTCAGCGTATTTTGGTTGAAGGCCCGTCTAAAAAAGACCAATCTGAATGGATGGGACGAACCGAATGCAATCGCATCGTCAACTTCCCCGCTGGCCCCAACCCTGAGCGTCTGAAAGGACACATGCTTGACGTGAACATCACCCAAGCTCTGCCCCATTCGCTGCGGGGTGAGTTGGTGCTGAAATAAGCCAGCGTTGAACTGTCTCGCCAGCCTGCCATCTGGCGAACATCTTGCTTGAACATGGGATTGCAGCTGACTGCGTAACCGTCGTGCCAGCGTACACCTTGCATCAAGTGTGGGGTTACAGCTTGTTGTGCTCAGTAGCGATGCGCCAAGACGGCAGCGCATTGTTGGGTTCAGCAGGCTAAGCGCAGCGCTTAGACCACCAATGGTTTGATGCGGCCTAGCCCATGCCAGGCATGCCACGCGTACCGCCCATGCGCTTCATCATTTTCATCATCCCACCGCCTTTCATTTTTTTCATCATGCCCTGCATTTGTTCAAACTCTTTGAGCAAGCGGTTGACGTCTTGCACCTGAACGCCAGCCCCCGCTGCAATGCGGCGCTTACGCGTCGCTTTAATAAGCTCAGGCTTGGTGCGTTCTGTGAGGGTCATGCTACAGACAATGCCCTCTTTACGGCGCAAGTCGCGCTCGACCTTGTCCATATCCATCTGACCTGCTTTGGCCGCCATTTGACCAGGCAACTTGTCCATAAGGCCAGACAAGCCACCCATGTTTTTCATTTGACGAAGCTGGTCTAAAAAGTCATTCAGGTCAAAGCCGGCACCGCTCTTAACTTTACTGGCCAACTTTTGCGCCGCGTCCATATCCACACCGGCGGTGACTTGCTCAACCAAGGCCACAATATCGCCCATGCCCAATACCCGCTGGGCGTGGCGCTCGGGATCAAATACCTCTAAGCCGTCAATTTTTTCGCTTACCCCCGCAAACTTTATGGGCACACCGGTGACATGGCGCACCGACAGGGCCGCGCCGCCCCTCGAATCACCATCGGTTTTGGTCAGCACAATGCCTGTCAGCGGTAAGGCTTGCGTAAAAGCCTTGGCGGTATTGATGGCATCTTGACCTTGCATGGCGTCGACGACAAACAAGGTTTCAATAGGCTTTAGCGCTGTATGCAAGCTTTTTATTTCTTGCATCAGCAGTTCATCAATGGCCAAGCGACCTGCGGTATCGACCAACAGCACATCAAAGTAATGTTTGCGCGCATAGTCGAGAGCCGCGTTGGCAATGTCTATTGGTTTTTGCTCTGGTGAGCTGGGAAACCACTCGGCGCCAGCCTGTGCGGTGACCGTTTTCAGCTGTTCAATTGCAGCTGGGCGGTACACGTCGGCGCTAACTGTCAGCACTTTTTTCTTTTGCTTTTGCACCAAGTGCCTAGCCAACTTGGCCGTGGTGGTGGTTTTACCAGCGCCTTGCAAGCCAGCCATTAGCACCACGGCAGGAGGTTGAGCCGCCAAGTTGAGGCCGCCAGACACGCCTGCGCCGCCTGACATCAGTGCCACCAACTCTTTATTGACCACACCGACTAGGGCTTGACCCGGTGTGAGTGAGCCCACCACGGCTTCGCCAAGGGCTTTTTCTCTAACCTGCGCAATAAAGTCGCGCACCACAGGCAATGCAACATCGGCCTCTAACAGCGCCATGCGCACTTCACGCAACATGTCTGAGACGTTACTTTCAGTGATGCGGGCTTGACCCCGCATGGTTTTAACAATGCGCGATAGACGGTCTGATAAAGCGGAGGCCATGGCTTAACTCTCGATTGGGTAAGGGGCGTTTGAAATAAATCAAAAAACGCATCGTGGGCACAACGCGCAAGCGTGGCGGCGTTAAACTGTTGTCATGATTCTACCGGCCAGCTCCTTATTTCTTGCATTGTCCGCAGCGGCAGTGATGGGCTATTTGGTGGTGGCCACTGCGCACCAGCGATTGGGCCAACGCTGGGCTCAAATTGTCTTTGCTGGCACATGGGTTTTGCACGGCTCGGCTTTGGTCGCTTATTGGTTGGGCCACCCCAACCACTTTGGCTTTGCCGTGGCACTTAGCATTACGGCTTGGATCGTTTCGACTATCTACGGCATTGAAACCCAGTTGCAACCCAAACTTCGCGCACGCTGGGTGTTGGCAGCTTTAGGCGCATTGGCCGTGGCCTTGGCTGTTATTTTCCCTGGCGCTGCGCACCCCATAGCCAGCTCAGTCTGGCTACCTGTTCATTTGGCGCTGGGTTTGGCCTCTTATGGCCTAATTGCCGTGGCTGTTTTTCACGCTTGGCTGGTCAAACGCACAGAGTTCGATATTCGTCACGCACAAGCCCAAGAAGACCATCCGCCCTTGCTGGCCCTTGAACGCTTGATGTTCCAATTTGTAGGGGTAGGCTTTGTGTTACTGAGCGCCACCTTGGTAGTGGGTGCCGGCTTTGCGGCCATGAGTGGCGGTATTGGCTGGCGCTGGGACCATAAAACGGTATTTTCCATGCTGGCCTGGGCTACTTTGGCCACACTGCTGGTAGGGCGTTGGCGACTGGGTTGGCGCGGCAAGACGGCCGCACGCATGTTGTATGTAGGCGCTGGCCTATTGCTCATGGGCTATGTTGGCTCACGCTTTGTTCTTGAAGTGTTGTTGGCACGCCCTTAAACTTTCTACACCAATCATGCTGAAAATACTGCTTGTCGTGGCTGTGATCCTATTTGGTATCTGGTTGTTCAAAAAAGACCGCCGCCCGCCGCCCCCGACCAAACCGACAACATCTGGTAAAACACCAGCACCCGCTCGCGCTTTGCCCATATTGCCGTGCAGCCACTGCGGCACACACACGGATGCGCGCGAGATGGTGCGTGGGCAATTGGGCGTTTACTGCAGCGCAGCACACTGCCAACTCAGCGGCGATCGCATCAAGCCGTGAATGTCCAGCAGGCTTGGCAGAATGGATGGTTCGAAAACGCCAAGCACTTGCCTTCGCCCAATGTTGGACCGAGACCACCTGGCACCAAGCTGCGTTTGGTTGTGTTGCACTCTATTAGCTTGCCGCCAGGCGAGTTCTCCAACGGCTGCATTGAGCAATTGTTTACCAACACGCTTGACTGGGATGCCCACCCTTACTTCCAGCAGATCCGCGGCACAGAGGTGTCCAGCCACTTCGTCATTGCCAGATCGGGCGAACTCACACAATTTGTATCCATACACGAGAGGGCTTGGCACGCGGGTCAATCAAGTTGGTGTGGCACCAACAACTGCAACGACTTCTCCATTGGCATAGAGCTTGAAGGGCTCGAGGGTGGCAGTTTCGAGCCCTATCAATACAACACATTGTCTGCATTAAGCGCAGCATTGCTGAAGGTCTTGCCTGACATTGAAGGCTTTGCCGGGCATGAGCACATTGCACCGGGTCGCAAGCGAGACCCTGGCTCAGGCTTTGAATGGCAGCGCTTGGCTGTGTTGCTTGGGGCTGACGCCAACCAGTTAAGTTGGCCGATACCCATTCAAAAATAATTCGTTTGTTTTCAAAAAAATAATTATTTTGGCCCGATAAAAAAAAACTTAGAAACACTACCCCTAGTGTCTTGAAGCATTCGCAAACACTAGCTATAGTGTAGTTCTGCCGCAAAGAAGTCTTGCGTGCATTCGGTGTAAATCCCGCTGGATCGTCGCTACGCCATAGGCTAGCCCCATGCAAACAACCGCTTCGCAACCCACACACAGAGATACAAACAACATGCAAACAGACACCGCTGTCGCTACGGACCCAAACAGCCACACCGCATACAACGACAAGGCAGCAGCGCCACGTTCGAACGACACAAGCGCATTTAGCCAGTACCAAATTATTCGGCGCAATGGCGCAGTTGTGCCTTTTATGCCCAACAAAGTGGCTGTCGCCATGATGAAGGCCTTTTTAGCTGTACACGGCACACAAGGAGCAGCCTCAGCCAGCGTGCGTGAAACGGTAGATGAGCTGACCCAAGGCGTTGTTAAGGCCTTGTTGCGTTCACGCCCAGCAGGCGGAACTTTTCATATTGAAGACATCCAAGACCAGGTGGAGTTGGGCCTGATGCGCGGCAGTCACCATGAGGTGGCTCGCGCCTACGTGCTGTACCGTGAACGTCGCACGCAAGAGCGTGCCAGCTCCAAAGAACACGTTGCGCAGGCCGCGCCTGCCGATCGCTTACACGTCATAGACAACGGGCAGCGCATCCCCATGGATATGGATGCCATGCGCCACAACATTGAAGCTGCTTGTGCTGGCCTGAGCGCAGACGTCAAGCCAGAGCCCATCTTCAATGAAACAGTGCGCAATCTATACGACGGCGTACCGCTCATAGAAGTGCAAAAAGCCTCCATTTTGGCGGCCCGCACGCTGATTGAAAAAGACCCGGACTACACCTACGCCACAGCACGGCTGCTGCTGCAGACCATTGCAAAAGAAGTACTGGGTAAGCCGGTCACGCAATCTGAGTTGGTAGACGCCTACCCAGGCTACTTCCCAGGCTTTATTCAAAAAGGCATCAAAGCTGAACTGCTTGACGAGCGTTTAGGTCAATACGACCTGGTCCGTTTGGGCCAAGCCTTAAAGCCAGAACGCGACCTGCAATTTGATTACTTGGGTATGCAAACGCTGTACGACCGTTACTTTTTGCACATCGGCAAGCAACGCATTGAATTGCCGCAAGCATTCTTCATGCGCGTAGCAATGGGTTTGAGCCTAGACGAGGTTGATCGCGAAGCACGCGCCATAGAGTTCTATGAAGTTCTGTCTAGCTTTGATTTTATGTCTAGCACACCCACCTTGTTCAACAGCGGCACATTGCGCAGCCAGTTGTCGTCGTGCTACCTCACTACCGTGCCCGACAACCTAGAAGGTATTTACGAGTCCATCAAAGAAAATGCCCTGCTGTCTAAATTTGCAGGTGGCTTGGGCAATGACTGGACACGCGTGCGTGCATTGGGTTCCCACATCAAGGGCACCAACGGCGAATCACAAGGCGTTGTACCGTTCCTAAAAGTCGTCAACGATACTGCCGTGGCAGTCAACCAAGGCGGCAAGCGCAAAGGTGCTGTGTGTGCTTATTTAGAGACGTGGCACTTGGACATCGAAGAATACGTAGAGTTGCGTAAGAACACCGGTGACGATCGCCGCCGCACCCACGACATGAACACAGCCAACTGGATTCCAGACCTGTTCATGCGCCGCGTGATGGAAAAAGGCCAGTGGACGTTGTTCTCACCTGCTGATGCCGAAGATTTGCACGACTTGTTTGGTGCAGCATTCGAAAAAGCCTATGTGGCTTACGAGGCTAAAGCTGATGCAGGCGAAATCACCCACTTCCGCCGCATTGAAGCCAACGACCTGTGGCGCAAAATGCTGACGATGCTGTTCGAAACCGGCCACCCATGGATCACTTTCAAAGATGCTTGTAACGTGCGCTCGCCGCAACAACACTGCGGCGTCGTTCACTCCAGCAACCTGTGTACGGAAATCACACTCAACACCAGCGACACCGAGACAGCTGTGTGCAACCTAGGCTCAATCAACTTGGTACGCCACCTGAAAGACAGTGTTGATGCAAACGGCAACGCCAGCAAAGACCTAGATCACGATAAACTTAAACGCACTATCACCATAGCCATGCGCATGCTGGACAACGTGATTGACATCAACTACTACGCCGTTAAAAAAGCACGTGACTCTAACTTGCGCCATCGCCCCGTTGGGTTGGGCATCATGGGCTTCCAAGACACGCTGTACGAAATGCGCACGCCTTACGGCTCGCAAGCAGCCGTTGATTTTGCAGACCGTGCCATGGAGGTTGTTTGTTACAACGCCTACTTCGCATCTAGCGAGCTGGCTAAAGAACGCGGGCGCTACTCCTCATACCCAGGCTCTTTGTGGGACCAAGGCATTTTGCCAATCGACACCATAGACATGTTGGCCGACGCACGCGGCGGTTATGTCGAAGTTGACCGCTCCTCTACATTGGACTGGACCAGCTTGCGCGACAAAATCAAAGTCGATGGCATGCGCAACTCAAACTGTGTGGCCATTGCACCGACGGCAACCATCTCCAATATCATTGGTGTTGATGCGTCGATTGAGCCCTGCTTTGGCAACCTGTCGGTCAAGTCCAACTTGTCGGGCGAGTTCACAGTAGTCAACGGCTACTTGGTTCGTGACTTGAAGCGCTTGGGCTTATGGGATGACGTCATGGTCATGGACTTAAAACACTTTGACGGCTCGCTACGCGCCATCGATCGTATTCCTGACGAAATCAAAACCTTGTACGCAACGGCATTTGAAGTTGATACCAAGTGGCTGGTCGAAGCTGGCGCACGTCGACAAAAATGGATTGACCAAGCGCAATCGCTCAACATTTACATGGCGGGCGCATCGGGCAAGAAATTGGATGAGACTTATAAGCTCGCATGGCTGCGTGGCTTGAAGACAACCTACTATTTGCGCACCATGGCAGCAACCAGTATTGAGAAATCAACAGGCCGTTTAAGTGGACAACACAACGCTGTGTCCAACGAGTCCGGTCCTTCTGGAGCAAGTGCATTGGCACCAACACAGGCGGTTGAAGACCCATCAATGGTGGCTGCAACCGATGTGAAATTTTGCGCCATTGACGATCCGGGTTGCGAGGCATGTCAGTAAGACAGCGCAACAAACGAAACTGATTGAGCAGCGACCTGCGAATTAACAACGTACAAGCGAAAGTATTTGATGCATACGCACAACACACTATGCAATTAATCATCTATTTCGCTTTGCGTTTTCACAACTCGCTTTGATAATTTAAATAACAGGACTATTCATACCTATGTTGACTTGGAATAACGACGCCACAAGCCCTGACCAAACGCAGGCACATGCAGACCAGTTTTCTGCCACGCAGACACCAGTGCCAGCTGTTGCCAGCCCCACTGTTGCAACCACGCCAAGCTCTACAGCTATGGGCGCAAGCGCTACAAACACATCAAGCGCACACACCATGAGTGCGGGTCGCGTTAAAGCCTCAGACAAACGCATCATCAACGGTAAGACAGACGTCAACCAACTGGTACCTTTCAAATACAAGTGGGCTTGGGAAAAGTACTTGGCATCGTGCGCCAATCACTGGATGCCGCAAGAAGTCAACATGACCCGCGATATCGCGCTGTGGAAAGACCCCAATGGCTTAACCGATGATGAGCGTCGTTTAATCAAGCGCAACTTAGGTTTTTTTGTAACTGCGGATTCACTCGCAGCCAACAACATTGTTCTGGGAAGCTACCGTCACATCACAGCCCCTGAGTGCCGCCAGTTTTTACTGCGCCAAGCCTTTGAAGAAGCTATACATACGCACGCTTACCAGTACATCACCGAGTCTCTTGGCTTGGATGAGGCCGAGATTTTTAACGCCTACAACGAAGTCGAATCGATTCGGGCTAAAGACCAATTCCTCATTCCATTTATTGACCAGTTGTGCGATCCGGAATTTAAGACTGGCACCGTAGAGACCGACCAAGCATTGCTCAAGTCTTTGATCGTATTTGCTTGTCTGATGGAAGGTATGTTCTTCTACGTTGGCTTTACACAGATTTTGGCATTGGGTAGGCAGAACAAGATGACTGGTGCTGCTGAGCAGTATCAGTACATCTTGCGTGACGAGTCTATGCACTGCAACTTTGGCATCGACGTTATCAACCAAATTAAGCTGGAAAATCCGCATCTGTGGACTGCTGAATTCAAAGCCGAAATAAAAGCTCTGTTTTTAGAAGCTGTTGAGTTAGAGTATCGCTATGCGGAAGACACCATGCCACGTGGCGTGTTGGGCTTGAATGCATCCATGTTTAAAGGCTACTTGCGTTACATCGCCAACCGCCGTGCACAGCAAATTGGTTTAGAACCAATGTTTCCAAGTGAAGAAAACCCTTTCCCTTGGATGAGCGAAATGATTGACTTGAAGAAGGAGCGCAACTTCTTCGAAACAAGAGTGATTGAGTATCAAACCGGCGGCGCCTTGTCTTGGGACTAAACTGTTTACGTGCCGTCTAACTTTTGAAAGCCCACCACTGCGTCAAACGACAAAGTGGTGGGCTTTGTCGCAGAATTCGTTGGTATCACCTACATGCCGTACCAGGTGCGGTATGTAGATAATACCTTTGAGTCGCCACGTGTGGACTTCAACACACTAGGTGTTATTTGAAAATCCAATAAGGAGAAAATCATGGCAACTGCAAAGAAAGCGCCGGCTAAAAAAGCCGCAGCTAAGAAAGTCACGGCTAAAAAAGTCGCCGTAAAAAAAGTACCTGCTGCTAAAGCACCAGCTGTAAAAAAAGCCCCTGCTAAGAAAGTAGCGGCCAAAAAAGTTGCAGCTAAAAAGCCTGCAGCTAAAAAGCCTGCAGCCAAAAAAGTAGCGGCTAAAAAGCCAGCAGCCAAGAAAGCAGCAGCTAAAAAGCCAGCAGCCAAAAAAGTTGCAGCTAAGAAACCTGCAGCCAAAAAAGTAGCGGCCAAAAAGCCAGCGGCCAAAAAAGTTGCAGCTAAGAAACCTGCAGCCAAAAAAGTAGCGGCCAAAAAGCCAGCAGCCAAAAAAGTTGCAGCTAAGAAACCTGCAACCAAAAAAGTTGCAGCGAAGACGTCAATTGCTAAAAAAGTTGCTGTTAAAAAAGTTGCTGTTAAGAAGCTAGCTTCGAAGGCACTAACCGCAATAAAGACTGCAGCCCAAAAGCCTGTCGTTGCAAAAAAAAAAGTAACAGTTAAAAAGCCTGTTTCTGTTGCCAAGACAACATTGACCCCACAGGCGGCTTGGCCGTTCCCAACTTCAGCTAAGCCTTAAGGCGCACGCTTGTAGTTGGCATCAAAAGCCCTAAGCAACAAACTGTTGCCTGGGGCTTTTTTTCATTTTCTTTGTTGTTCGTTTGAATGTGTTTTGTAGTTGGCGCGACCTAGTTACCGAACTGCGTAGCGCAGCTGCGTTTTGTAACCCACCATACGACCAGCATCGCTGTCCTTGGTCGGCCACTGCACAGTAATAGGATAGCGACTACTGGCACTTAAAAGCGCTGGCGAATCGGGCCAGTCGCTTGGCACCACCGTGTGCGTCATGAAAACTTGATCGTTGCTATCGGTCAACAGCACATCGATCTGCGGCACACCCAACATCAGCTCACCACTGTTCTCAATGGTGACATTCAACTGCAACTCACCGCTGTACAAGCGCATCACTGAAGACGACAGGATACGCAGCTGCGACATATCTTGAACTGGCTCAATGACACAACCCACTTGCTTGCATATGGTGTGGGCATACGGCTGAAGCTGAGGCATGCGTGCCACCAGCCAGTCGCGCTGGTAATACGCCAACTGCGCCAGCGCAATCAACACCAGCACCAACGCACATGAGGCAATGAACCAGCTCGAACCTGTACCATCGCTGTCTTCCACAAGCGCTTGACCTTGGGGCTCACCTCGCATCGAAGGGGCTTGTTGATCATCCGCTGCCAGCAATGGATCATCAGACCATCCTATTGCGCCCGCATCTTGGGCTGTTTGGTCGTACGCAGGCATCACCGAGCGGACCACGCCGTTGTCACCGCTTGCTTGGGTACCAAGTGTGGGCTCTCGTTGGTCTGCGACAGCACCCTCATGACCCTGTGCACTGTGCGTGATGTCCACGTTGTTGTTTGCGGGCCGATACGTTGTCGCACCCGGTGCCGATGGCAGCGCCTCATCCATGGCTTTTGCCAACGCATCCCAGCTGCTGGGCACAGGCGGAACGGCGGAGTTAAGTGGCGTGTCCTGGCTTGGTTGGTCAAGCGCTTGCGGCTGATCAACCGGAGTTGGTCCCTCAGTATCTGGGTTTACTGCGGGCCCCGTATCGAACTGAGACTCTGCATGCAGCTGTGACTCAGGCATGGGCTGTGACACGGTTTCGAAAGCCGACTCTTGAGCAACTGCTTGTCGGGTACCTGCAGCAACCGGGGCCGCCGTGGGGGTATCGTCAGCAAAGCTGTTAGAGGTAGGTGACAGTGTAGGAATACCTGTGTGCGCTACCGCATCAAACAAAAAATAACAGCGCCCACAACGCGCCCAGCCTTTAGAGCGCTGTAGCGCGCCTACGTCGGCTTGCAGCGGTGTTTGACAATGCGGGCATTGGGTACTGAGTTGAACAGGAGATCGGTTATCTTCAAACATACCTTGGCCTCAATCAATGTTTATGAGCACCCATCAGCACCCAGCCTTCTTGCTCGTCCAATACACGCAATGCAACATAAGGCGCATAGGCGACCTTTAGCTCTTCACTCTGTCTGCTCAAAATACCAGCCAAAATCAAATCACCACCAATTTGCACATGCGCGCACAACAAAGGTGCAAGCACTTTAAGAGGTGTGGCCAATATATTGGCCATTACCAAGGCATATTCACCGTTGGCTAGGTCAGGCAAGCCTGCCATTAAAGGCGTGTTGTTTACACTGGCGTTGGCCACGGTGGCTTGCACCGCGGCATCATCAATATCGACCGCATCGATATTGCTGGCGCCAAACTTAGACGCAGCCATCGCCAAAATACCGGACCCACAACCGTAGTCGAGTACACGGTAACCATGCAACTCACGTTGAGCAACCCAACGCAAACACATGCGGGTTGTTGGGTGGGTACCCGTACCAAATGCCAAGCCTGGGTCTAAGCGCAAAGACACAAGCGCTTGCTCAGGCGGCTCGTGCCAAGTTGGCACAATCCAAAAACTAGGCGTAATTTCAACAGGCGTAAATTGCGACTGCGTCAAACGCACCCAATCTTGATCTGCAACTGGCGCAATGGCAATCACGCTGCACTGCACAAAGAAGTCTTGTAGCGTCAATAAGTCAGCAGCCTCTTTGGCAGCCACTTGCTCGCCAAACAAAGCATTGATACGTGAACGATTCCAACCCGGCAGAGGTGCCGGCATACCGGGTTCACCAAACAGTGCTTGTTCGGCATCGGTGTGGGCATCCGCGTCTTCAACAGACACACTCAAGGCATCAAGTGCTTCCAACGCATCGCTGACAGTCTCCACGTGATCTTGCGGGACTAACAATTTCAACTCAAACATGTGGTTCTCTTTTGGGCTTCATCAACACACCTTATTGATTAACGCGGGTGCTGCTCAAGCCACGTCTCTAGGTAATGAATATTGGTTCCGCCAGCCATGAATTTGGCATCGGCCATCAGTTCGCGGTGGAGAGGGATGTTGGTCTTGATACCTTCAACCACCATCTCTGACAGCGCTGAGCGCATGCGCGCCAAAGCTTGGTCACGGGTATCGCCGTGGACAATCAACTTGCCGATCATGGAGTCGTAATTAGACGGCACGGTGTAGTTGTGATAAGCGTGTGAATCTACTCTAACGCCTGGTCCACCAGCCGTATGCCAGCCAGTAATGCGGCCCGGTGAGGGTGTGAACTTAAACGGGTCTTCAGCATTGATACGGCACTCAAAAGCGTGCCCTTTGACAGTAATTTGCTTTTGCGTAAACGCCAGCTTTTGACCAGCTGCCACTTCAATTTGTGCACGCACAATGTCTATCCCAGTAACCAGCTCTGTCACCGTATGCTCTACTTGCAAACGGGTGTTCATTTCAATGAAATAGAACTCGCCGTCCTCGAACAGAAACTCAAACGTACCGGCCCCGCGGTAGCCAATTTTTTTACAAGCAGCCACGCATCGCTCACCAATTTTCTCAATCAAACGTCTGGGAATGCCAGGCGCTGGCGCTTCTTCAATAACTTTTTGGTGACGGCGTTGCATAGAGCAATCACGCTCACCCAAATAGACCACATTTTTGTAGGTATCAGCAAGAATTTGCACTTCCACATGACGTGGGTTCTGCAAATACTTCTCCAAATACACCTCAGGGTTGCCAAACGCAGTGCCCGCCTCAGCCTTGGTGGTCTGCACAGCATGTAGCAACGCAGCCTCGGTGTGCACCACGCGCATACCGCGACCTCCGCCACCGCCTGATGCCTTGATGATGACTGGATAGCCCACAGCTTTTGCCGTGCGCTTAATAGTAGCGGGATCATCGTCCAGAGCACCTTCAGAACCGGGCACAGTAGGAACACCAGCTTTCACCATGGCTTGCTTGGCTGACACCTTGTCACCCATCAAACGAATGGACGCCGCAGTGGGACCAATAAAAACAAAACCACTGTTCTCTACACGCTCCGCAAAATTGGCGTTTTCGCTCAAAAAACCGTACCCAGGGTGGATGGCCTCAGCGTCAGTGACTTCTGCCGCGGAAATAATGGCAGGCATATTCAGGTAACTGTGCGTGGAAGATGCAGGACCAATACAAACCGCCTCGTCGGCTAATTTGACGTATTTGGCATCTCTGTCTGCTTCTGAATACACCATCACGGCCTTCACACCCATTTCGCGACATGCGCGTTGGATGCGAAGGGCTATTTCGCCTCGGTTGGCCACCAGTATTTTCTTAAACATACGCGCTTACTCGATGACAAACAGCACTTGGCCATACTCAACAGCCTGGCCATCTTCCACCAACACCTTGGTAATGGTGCCGGTGTGATCCGCTTCAATCTCATTGAGAATCTTCATGGCTTCAACAATACACATACGCTCGCCAGCTTTCACTTTGGTACCAACGGTCACAAAAGGTTCTGCACCTGGACTTGATGCGCGGTAAAAGGTTCCTACCATCGGTGACTTCAGCTCGTGTCCAGATGGGACAACAGCAGGTGGTGCGACAGGCGCAGCTGCTGGAACTGGCGCAGCAGTTTGTATGGCCTGCACAGGCGGGGCGCTCATCATGTAAGTGGCGCCGGCATGAGGGTCACTTTTGACAATCCGCACTTTGCCTTCGGTATCTGTAATTTCAAGTTCAGAGACGTTCGACTCTGATACCAAATCAATCAACGTTTTAAGTTTGCGTAAATCCATAGTCATTCCTCTTAATGTTGTAACGGTTGGGTGCCAAGCCTGGTCTGCAACAATGGCAAACAACAGCTGTACCCAATGGTATAAATTGACAGCCTGCACAAGCACACGCCAGCACAGGGGCGCCGCGTCATGAATACGTGGCTAAAGACCGCAGTGTACTTGAGAATGGTCACTCAAATCACGTACAACTGCTGTGAAAGAAAAAGCTTACAAACTCACGAAGAATGTTTTTAGTGCCAATTAGCAACAGAAGGTAGCACATAAACCGCTTATAGGTCAGCCGTGCGCACAGGTCATGTTAAGAAACCTTGAACCACTCGTCCAAGTCTTGCGCCTCTAATTTACCGACTTTTTGGTGCGTAACAAGACCTTTTCTATTAAACATAAGAGAAAAAGGGAGTCCGCCGCCTGCATTGCCCAAGCTCTTGGACAGAGCCACACCTTGCATGCCGGCAATACCTACGTCAAAGCTCAGCGGCACACGTTGTAAAAACTGTTGCACAGCTGGCGTGTTGTCAACAGCGATTGCCAACACAGCAGCCGTTGCGCGATGTTGCTGAAAATAACGTTCAATCAGCGGCAACTCCTCAACACACGGCGGACACCATGTGGCCCAGAAATTAACCAACAAAGGGCGCCCCAAATAAGGACTCATAGGCAAGTCTTCGCCATTGAGCTTGAGCACACTGCTGCCCCAGAAATCCATCTGGGCTTGGGGCAAGGCGGACTCAGGGGCAAAGCGCTTCCACCCCAAGGCAACGCCTACCGCGCCCGCACCCACCGCCGTGAGCCACCCCACTAAAAGACGTCTATTCAAAGCATTCACCCCATAAAATTAGTTAATATCACCCATCTCAAGACCAATCTGCATGGCTTGCACAGCCAGCAAGTCACCTCTTGAGGCCCTCCCGTTGACGCCAGATCGCTTGGGTTTGCGTGCACCTCGCACATCATCCTCGTCGTACAGCACCCAGTGCACGCACGTTGGCCAATTAAAACCCGGTAACTGAACCACATGACTCAAGGTGAGGACTTCGCGCCCATTTATACCAGTCACTTCAGTGCTGTCCAATCGCAAGCCCATGTTGATTAAGTCGATATGCGCCAATTTGCAGTCAGGACTGAACAACTGAATGAAGACATCACTTTTGTCTGTTGCCAAACCCTGCCAAACAGCGCCGGTCAGGAAGGGGTTGTGGTGAGGCATACGCTGCATCCAAGCAACCGCACACACCAACAAATCAGACATCGCCTGCGCCTGCGTATCTGGGCAAAAAATGGCTATGTGCTCTCTCACGGCGCTTTCCAACAGCGTGTTGTCGGGCACAGGGGTGCGGCTGGGTAAATCCAAATCATTTACAGCTTGTCGTTTTGCTGGGCCCCACTCCATCCCATCTTCCACAATAAGCCTGGCGGCGGCGGCCGCAATTGCGAGTGCTTGTTCATCCATTCTTTGATTGTGACCCGTTGCAAGGATCTTGGTGCTCGCCGCCTAAAATAGCACCATGCACATTCATATTTTAGGTATTTGCGGCACGTTTATGGGCGGTTTGGCTGCGTTGGCCCGCGAGGCAGGCCACACAGTCACAGGCTGCGACGCAGCCGTATACCCGCCCATGAGCGATCAGTTGCGTGCCTTGGGCATCGAGCTGATTGAGGGTTTTGGCGAAGAGCAACTGGCCCTTCAACCAGATATATTCGTTATCGGCAACGTTGTCTCTAGGGCCAAACTGCCCAATGGCAAGCCTAAGTTTGCCCTCATGGAAGCCATTCTTGATCAAGGCTTGCCCTACACAAGTGGCCCCCAATGGCTAAGCGAACATGTTTTGGCTGGGAGGCACGTTTTGGCAGTTGCTGGCACACACGGCAAAACAACTACAACCGCCATGCTCAGTTGGATATTAGAAGCCTGCGGACTAAACCCTGGCTTTTTAATAGGTGGCGTGCCGTTGAACTTTGGCATATCGGCGCGTTTAGGAGGGCGCGACCCGTCTGGCACCAACAAGCCTCTGTTTGTGATTGAGGCCGATGAGTACGACACTGCTTTTTTCGACAAGCGGAGCAAGTTTGTGCACTACAAACCGGGTACAGCCATACTCAACAACCTAGAGTTTGACCACGCAGATATATTCGACAATTTAGCCGCGATTGAACGCCAGTTTGCACACTTGCTGCGCACCATTGCCTCAACTGGACAAGTGGTGGTTGAAGCCAACAACCCAGCGCTACAGCGTGTGTTGGCTCAAGGTGTGTATTGCGGGCAAACCAGCTTTGGCACCGATCCAGCCGAGTGGCAGGCCCACGGCCCAGCCCACGATTTCGATGTGTTGTATCAGAACAAAACGGTGGGCCACCTAACATGGGCTATCAGCGGCTTACACAACCAACGCAACGCCTTGGCCAGCATCGCCAGCGCAGCACATGTAGGCGTTGCCCCGCATGACGCGTGCGTGGCATTGGCCACATTCCAAAATGTTCGCAGACGTATGGAGTTGCGTGGCACCATCAAAACCGGCCAGGGCGACATAGAACTCATAGACGACTTTGCACACCACCCCACCGCCATACGCACCACAGTAGGCGGCTTGCGCGGTTTACTAGACGCGCAAGGCCACAACACAGCACGCATAGTGGCGGTATTCGAGCCGCGCAGCAACACCATGAAACTGGGCGCGATGAAAGCCCAATTGCCGGACAGTCTGACCCAAGCAGACCTGGTTTTTTGCTACACAGCAGGCTTAGACTGGGATGCCGCAGCAGCCTTGTTGCCCATGGGTGAGCGAGCGACATGCACTGACAGCATAGACGAATTGGTGAGACGAGTGACACGTGCCGCCCGAGCGGGCGACCGAATTGTGTGCATGAGCAACGGCGGCTTTAGCGGCGTACACGACAAGTTACTGGGCGCTTTGCAAGCCAAATTCACCTGAGATCAACAGGGTGTGCACTTGAATGCCAGCAAAAAAACAACATGAACGCCAACCCAAGTTTGGCGTTCATGTCAGATGTGACGACCCATTCCGCGCCTCGGTTAACGATGCAGTGAATGTGTCAGCCAATGATGCAACTAGGCTTGAGCGGATCTGCCCCTGCGCGTTGCCACCGCCTTACTGAGCACCGCCAACACGGCTTCAGAGTCGTCCCATCCCAAGCAAGCGTCGGTGATGCTTTGACCGTAGACAAGGTCTTCCACCTTGTGTTTGCCTGGGGTGAACTTCTGCGCTCCCTCCAACAAATGGCTTTCCACCATCACGCCAAACACGCTCTTGGAGCCCGACGCAATTTGTTCTGCCACGTCTTTTGCAACATCCAGTTGACGCTCAAACTGCTTGGCGCTGTTGGCGTGGCTACAGTCCACCATTAAACGCGCTGGCAGCTTAGACGCCGTGAGTGCTTCGCAAGCTTCATGAACGCTTTGCGCGTCGTAGTTGGGCGCTTTGCCGCCGCGCAAAATGACGTGGCAATCTTTGTTACCGTTGGTTTGCACAATGGCCACTTGGCCCGTTTTGTGTACTGACAAAAAGTGGTGCCCACGCGCGGCTGCTTGGATGGCGTCTGTGGCAATTCTGATGTTGCCGTCTGTGCCATTTTTAAAGCCAATAGGGGCAGACAAGCCAGAGGCCAGTTCGCGGTGTACTTGGCTCTCTGTGGTTCTAGCACCTATGGCACCCCAAGCAATCAAATCACCAATGTACTGCGGCGATATCACATCTAAAAACTCACTGCCCGCTGGCAAGCCCAAACGGTTGATTTCAATCAGCAACTGACGCGCCATGCGCAAACCTTCGTCAATGCGAAAGCTTTCGTCCATATAAGGGTCATTAATCAGACCCTTCCAGCCCACTGTGGTGCGCGGCTTTTCAAAGTAAACACGCATCACCACCTCTAGTGTGTCAGCGTATGTATCGCGCAGTTCTTTAAGACGCTTGGCATACGCCATAGCGGCGGCTGGGTCATGAATAGAGCAAGGGCCAATGACCACCAATAAGCGATCGTCTTTGCCTTCAATCATGCTGCGAATATGGCCGCGCGT
>Ga0114998_10001002_pt1 | contig 21595 bp, 12 predicted proteins | sample ArcticOcean_MG_C_5_FD_87044 | JGI IMG/M metagenome (GOLD analysis project Ga0114998, IMG submission 87044) | Marine microbial communities from western Arctic Ocean - ArcticOcean_MG_CB4_138 | ecosystem: Environmental > Aquatic > Marine > Oceanic | place: Arctic Ocean: Canada Basin | collected... | reverse complement strand
CTATGCGTCAAATGTCGATAATTTTAGAGAGAACTGGGAAATTTACAAAACAGCACTGAAAAAGGGAAAAACGAGAAAACTGTTTAAAATCGTGTAAAATAGGCGACTGCTGATGGATTTCGCCTGATTAAAAAAAGAAAAAAGAACGCGCTTGCGACGGGAATTATATAATAATAATAATAATAATAATAAAATGAAACAGAGCTTACAAGAAGTACTAACGCAGAGACTCGAGGGCAGGATCGGTGGTCCGACGAGGAAATCCGCTAAAGGAGGTTGGACACCGGCCGAGGTACGTTGTTGTTCAGTTCGTATCTGTTTAACAATCCCTTTTTTTGTGCGCGCGTGAATTGCAAAAACAAACAAAACCATCAGCTGCTGCTGATGATGAGAGAGAGAGAGTTGTCGAATTGGACGAATTGGAAAAAGAGCGATATAGAATATTATGTATACTCACTTATTATTATTAATCTCTTCTTTTAAATAAATAAATAAATAATACAAACAGGATGACGTCCTTCGCAGAGCGGTTGCTATATACAAAGGGAAAAATTGGAAGAAGATTGGTACGATTAATATATATTCATAATCGATTTTTGTTCTCTTTTTTAGTTTGAAATTCAAAATTCAAAATTCAAAACTATAATAAACTTATTTTTGTTCTGTTTCTTCCTCTTTTTGCACTAAAATCGCGGTTTATGTCTTTTACTCGATCATGATAAATAATCTCTCTCTTTATTACTAACAAATCAATAATATATTCACACATATAGCTGAATACTTTAAGACGAACGAAGGCGTTGAGAAACGAACGGACGTACAATGTTTACATCGATGGCAAAAAGTTTTAAACCCCGAACTCGTGAAAGGCCCTTGGTTGAAAGAGGAAGACGAGAAGATTATTTCGTTAGTGCGCGAATTAGGGGCGAAGCAATGGTCGAAAATTGCACAGCAATTACCAGGGAGAATTGGGAAACAATGTCGAGAAAGATGGTATAATCATTTGAACCCGGATATTAAACGCGAAGACTGGAGCGAAGAGGAAGATTTGCTCTTGATTCAAAGACATCAAAGGTGCGGGAATAAATGGGCGGAGATTGCAAAGGATTTCGTAGGAAGAACTGATAACGCGATTAAAAATCATTGGAACTCGACTTTAAAACGTCGCGTTGAAGAGGCGTATGCCAAAGGTATGTCCGCAGAAACTGCAGCGTTCCACGTCGGAGGCGTTGCGGGCGAGGAGAACAACAACAACAAAAAGTTGCGCAATAATAATAAGTCTTCCTCTCATCCACAACAATCACTTGCGGAAATACAACAACATCATCGCGGAATTACAACATCAACAACAACTTATGGTGGGAATTATAACACGATGAATACAAATTTTGAAGCTCTCGCTGGCACTGTTTTTGGTGAAATAAAGACAAACTTATCAAAAATGGGCGCAAGCGCAGGCGCGTTGGGAAAAAGAGCAAACGACGCCGCAGCTTCTGCACAAGCTGGGAAGAAGAATACGAAGAAAAATCGCATAAATATGAAAGTAGAGTCCGCTTCGTTGGCAGCGGACTACTTTCATGCTCCTCCACTGCACGCATCGAACGCGTCAATCTCACCGTTGAACCGTTTATTTGTCGCTCAGTCGCCAAATTCTGGCTACGGTTCGAGAACGCCCGCGAGACACGCTATTGATGACAATGGATTTGAAGACGTTTTTGATGAACACGAAAATCAAATGGTACACTCACCTTTGGCTTCTCCGTCTCTTTTAAATTGGGTTAATGGTGGTGCTTCAAGAGTTACTCCTAGTCGACTTCATGTGCAGCAAACGAATCCTCGCGAGGCGACGATGTACGACAAATACGTCGCGAGTCCAATGACAAATTCTTTGATTTCTCCAGAACATCATTTGAGAAGAGAGAACACGAATATAGCCACTACGACCACCACCACTACTACTACTACTAATACGACGACGAACAACAACACTACAATTGCGAACGGCATCATCAAAAGTATTATTCCCAATCTTGGCTTTCAGGACTTGCATGATCATATCGCGCAACAGCAAGTGAACGAGAGAAAATCGGCCAGGGATGGACCTCCACCGGCGCCGCAAAAAGGACCTAGGATTGCCTGTAACAGCGCATATACACTCCCACCGTTAGGAGCTGATTTTGCTTCAATTAACTTTCAATCGCCGGTTAGAGGAGGAAATGCTGGTACGAGTGGCGTGAATAACAACATCGATGACAATGCAAGCGCCGCGTTGGTCTTTGCTGGCGCCCAGCCTGCGTCTAAAGCGGGAGCTTCAAAAACGTCGAAGAAATCGCATCGTTTGTCGCATTTATTTCGTAGAGGCGAAGATGATGGTGAAGAAAATACCAACATTAAAAACAACATGAACATTAATAATAACATTAACAACAATAATAATGGAGCAGTTCTTGCAGGTAGTATTGGTGGGGTCTATTCAAATATTTTGAGAGGTGCCGAGATTCGAGACACGATGCAGTTTGTTAGCCCTCCGAGACAACCAAAACTCGCGGACACGAATGGGATGACGACGTCTTCTGCAATGCCGGGTGGTTTTTCTCCCTCGAGCTTCTTTAACAATATTCGTGCGTCATATCCAAGCCCTGCAAGGAAATAATTGTGTCGCGCGCCGCCCGTAAAATTGGCTTGTATATAAAAGTAGCACGAAGGCAAAAAGAAAGGAGAGATTATTTTGCTTTGAAAGTAGTACCGCAACCAGTACCAGATTGATTATATTTGTATTTTGAAAAAAAAACGTTCACATGATTAATAACCCGATCCGGCACGGTTTCTTTAAAGTGACCAAACAGCTTCTGAAGACGGTTTAAGTGCTTCGCAGGCGCCTCGCCTTCGTCGTGCAGGTTTCTCGCCAACGCGATGAAAAACCGTGCCATTTTTTCCTTGGAATATCGCAATCGCTGGCGTTTTAGGAACCTGTTCTAAATCGGTAACGCAACCGCCAAAGCAAGCAATTTTTGACTCGTCCTTCATCGTTGAAAGCAAATATTGTTCGGGAATAGAATCGTCAAGTTTTTCCTTATACGTTGGCCACTTCACGTTTGCGATTCCGAAATTGTACGCACATTCTAAACGATGTAGAAATCGAGGTATGCACGAGTGACCGATTCTTGAAATTCGATAATCTTTCCCTGAAATTGCTGTATTTTTACATTTTTCAACCATTTCTGCGGAAGAAGCCGAGCCTCGCGATTGATGAACGTTTGTGTGAACCATCCAACTACTCAGAGAAACAAACAACTGAAAACCGTTTGCAGCGAGCTCGTGTATGAACGATATTTTGTTAAACCCGTAAGTAACGAAGGACTCGTCGAAAGAAACTAATTCATCCTCGTCCGATGCTCGCATGATTATCCACGGTTCGTAATAGTACGGATGTCTACTACTTCCGTTGTTGAAATTAGCGCCGACGCCGTATGGACCAACGACATCATCATCATCGACATTACTCGAATTCGTTTCATTTTTCTTCTTGGAATATTCAATCCATTTCGATACGTTTGTCGTTGCGTGCGCAACTGGCCAATATCTCTCTCGAAATGATTCCACGATGTGAGAAACTCGTATCATGTGCACGAGCGTTTCCTTCCTGTTGAAACTATTCAAAGCTTTCAAAGACGCGCGAGAAAAGTTATTATGTTGACGATACTTTTCAACTCGTTGCAAGTATCGATCGTCCGCCGTGAAAGCGGGTATGACCAGCGCGCGCTTCATTTTTGGTTTCAAAACGTTTTCAATCTCGCCAAGTAAATCCTTCGATGGAGCTGGAGCTTCGAAAATCTCGAAATCGACGTCGTGTAGAACGACAAACTTTGCTTTTTGATATTTTCTACACCCCGAGAACGCTAAGTTTCGTAAAGCGTTCACCGGGAACCGCGATTCGTACTCTTTCAATGGATCGACTGCGATAATAGTCATCCTCTCCATGAAACTATCGAACTCGTCGTCGCCGTTCGCGTACTTTTTCGAGAGATATATTTGTTCTCTCACTTCGTTCTCTGTGGCTAAGACCGCGCACGATATTGTCCCTCTCCAACTCTGCTTTAGCCTCGGTAAGACCGAGTTCAGTCTATCTAAAGTCGAAGCAGTGAATAGACAGACGTCTCCTACTTCGACTTTATTACTATCGATATCGGTAGATATCCTAGAAATATCAGGTCGTTTACTACTGACTGTTATTCGTTTCCTTAATCTTCTCAAAGAGAACCTCCCAATCGATGATGACGACGTATTATTCATTAGCATCATCGCTTCTTCTTCTTCTTCTTCTTCTTCTTCTTCGTTATTATTATTGCCGTAGCTATCTTTTGCTGTTTTTTGTTTCGTTCGTCTCCGTTGTATCGGAAGCGTATTCTCTGTTGCGACGACGACTTCCTCTGTCCAATAGAACAAAAGAGGCAAAAAAAAAGAAATACACAGTATCCATCCAACGCATACACCGAAGATCATGACCGATATTAATCTCGTCTGTCGCTTAGTATTACTGCTGTTGTTGCTGCTGTTGTTGTTGTTGTTGTTGTTGTTTACTCTTCTGTTGTTATTATATATCATCTCGTACGATTGTTCGCCATGGAACATAGTTTATTTACTTTATTTCCGATACAAAACGAGTTTAATTGATACTAATGAAGAAGAGGAAGAGGAGAAATGAGCGGGAGTGTTTTTCTTTCCCACACCCTAAACGCTCCTCCCGTCCTCCGATAGACAGTTTTTCTCTGCTCCCGCTATCAGCAGAAAAACAACGGCAACAACAACAACACCGCGTTTATTATATACTATTATTCTTACCATCGTAAATAAAAAAGACACGGTGATATCATCACTAAACACTAACACTGGTACTGTTTGATCAAACATAAAGACAGTAAAATAGTCGATAGTCGATAGTCGATAAAAGAAAGGAAAAAATAAAAATGAAAGAGAGCACTGATGAAGACGATGACGAGGTTGATGATTACGATGACGATTACGATGATCAACGAATGGTAATTGACGACGAAATAGAAGAAGAAGAAGAAGAAGAAGAAGTAGAAGAAGAGGAACGAGAGGAACGAGAAGAAGAACGAGAGAAAAAAGAACGAGTGGAGAAACAATTAATGAAAGTCGTCGTTCAAATTCCGATACATTTCCAGTGTCCAATAACGTTCGAATTGATGAGAGATCCAGTATTCATTGCATCGGGACATACGTACGATCGTCGTTCGATCACTAAATGGTTCGATCAAGGTCATAAGACGTGTCCATCGACTGGGCAACGCTTAAGGAATAACGAAATAACGCCTAACTTTGCGTTAAGGAACGCCATCTTAGACTGGGCGAAAGAGACGAAGTTTATTGATGAGTACGAAGGCGGCGAAGACGAGTTTTTGATGAACGTTTCGCAAGTACCAACGGTGCAAATTGGCGGGTCTCAAATGCATCATTTGCTAGAAGATGATAATGACGATGATGGCGACGATGATGGCGACGACGACGATGAAAACGAGCGAGGCGTTGACCATCGCGGCGCGAGTAATAATAATAATGGAGATATCGGCGCCGGCGAAGGCGTGTACGATACTATTGACGATGATCGCATTGAGACGGCTATTAATGACATGGCAAGACGAAATAATAATAGTAATAGAAACGACGATGGCGATGTTCAAATGGGCACCGAGCGCGCTCCAGAGCACCATCCGTATTCTGTTTTAGAAGGTCACGAAGAGATCGTTTGGGCCGTGGAAACCACGAATAGTTTAGTATTCACGGCATCGGCCGATAAAACGGTTCGAGTGTGGGATATTCCATCGAAGCGATGCGTGCACGTTTTAGAAGAACACACGCGTCCAGTCCTTTCGCTCGCCGTGAGTATAAGACATAAGAGATTATTTAGCGGCTCTTACGATTGTACGGTTCGAGTCTGGGATATTACGACATTTCGAAGAATGAAAGTGCTTTCAGGACACACGGATGCCGTTAGAGCTTTAGTCATTCACGAGGTGAGCAAAAGCGATAAGAGCATGAATGATAGATTATTCACAGGATCTTACGACCATACGATTCGAGCGTTTGATGTCGTAACGCTCGAGCCGCTCGCGGTTTTGAAAGGTCATGGTGGACCCGTTCGCACGTTAGTCGTTGCTTTAGATCGCGTCTTTTCGGGTAGCTACGATAAGACAATACGCGTATGGGACGTTGTTAAGTTGAAGGAAATCAAAGCTCTTACTGGTCATAAAGATGCCGTTCGAGCGTTGATTGCGCATAAGAATTCAAACAAAAGAAATAATAATAACGTAACAACAACGAACAATATTAACAATAATGAAGATTCGGCAGTGAACGCTACAGAAACAGGACTTTCAGAAGGCCCAATCATCTTTAGCGGTTCTGATGATTCAACCGTAAGAGCTTGGGATGTGCGGACGTTGAAATGTTTGAAAGTTTGCACTGGTCATAGCGATAACGTTCGAGTTTTAGCGCTCGATTCGCGATTTCTTTATAGCGGTTCTTGGGACAAGACCATTCGGTGCTGGGATTTACAAAACAATTTAGAGTGTGTAAAAGTCATCGATGGTCACACAGAGGCTGTTCTAGCGTTGGCCGTAATGCAAGGACATATTGTCAGTGGTTCGTACGATACGACCGTGCGATTTTGGAACGCGAATTCGTTTTCATGCGCTGGAATGTTTGAGGGTCACGAAGATGCCGTACGAGTGCTCGCGTCTACTGGCGAAGGTGCAAAAAGTGTATATAGCGGCTCTTACGATGGTTCGGTCGGTTTCTGGAGTCTCCCGACTGCTTTACCGGCTCGACAAAGAAGCTTGGGAAATATTAGTACTAATAGGCCGAACGAATCGACGATCGTTGCTGTGGCCGAAAACGCGCTAGCCGCCGCCGAGAATCAACATCAACAACAAATACCTTTGTCGCCATCATCATCAATACCCCCAACTGTGTGATCAAAACAATCACCGTTAACAACAAGACATGCATAGAACGCGTTCATTAGCTTGTAAAAGCAAATCGTACAAAACGTAATAAACTTTTCTCACACACACATAGGTATAAAACAAAATGATACGAACAATGAGAACTTGATATACACACTACTATATTGCAAAATAATGATACTAGGTACCAATTGGTCCAATTTGTACCCTTCGCAATGTATTCACGATCGTATATCGAGAGAATAAAACATACAGTTTCCTAAACCAAACCCATTGCGTTCGATGCGTCTGCATCGCTTTTAAGACCAAAAAAGGGTTCTTTGCACATAAAACGATTCCATGGTCAATATTATTATTATTATTATTATTATTATTACTCATCGTCGTCGTCGTCATCTGTTTTGAATCAAACGCAACAGATGGCCAATAGTCTAAGCAGCCTAAGAACGTGCGATAAAACGGTTTCGTTTCTAAAACGTAAACCTCTGGAATATTCTCTTTCGTATACTCCGCGTTAGGTATTGCGCCCATTTTCGCTTCAATTGCAAATCGCATGACGCCTTTATGAGTCTGCACGTGGTTCAAATGTCTCGATATACCGAACTCGTCGAATGTGATTATAACGTCTGGGGAGTAATATTGTACGCATTCATGTACGACGTTTGCGATTTCGTTCAAGGGCCATTGCTCTTTAGGTCCATCCTGTAAATCCTCCGAATCCGCAATGACGCAACCGTCTAATTTGAAAACCTCTAGAGCAGATTTCTTCAACTCTTTCGCCCTTTCCGCGCCTTGCTTTTGATAGTTCCCGTTCGATAAGCATATCAAATACACTTTCGTCGCGGTCGCAGCAGTCCTCGTCTCTTCTCCTGAATCTTTTTTTCTTTCATCTTTACTGTTATAACAGTTTTGTTTCAATGCTTGTAAAGTAGGCCCGAAGAACATCGCTTCATCGTCCGGATGCGCTATTACGACCATCACTTTCTTCGGTTGTTCTTTCTTCCCCTCGTCGTCGTTGTTAGTGTTTAGAAGGTATCGTATGTTATTATCATTGCTATTCCTTCCGCTCATCGTTCTTCGTTCACTCCTCCCTTCTTCTTCTTCTTCTTCTTCTTCCTTCGCTACTGAAGAAGTAGTCGCATCGGCGGTCGTTTTCCACCTCGTCTTATTAGCGGTTCTCCTTCTCCTGCTGTTCATCAAAGAACTCGTCTGCGATGACGCCCTCTTCCTCGCATGTATTTGAGTAAACACGAGAGTGATTGGAACCAACGCTGTCGTTATCATGGTCAAACAACTTACGTAGAACATCGTGCTCGTACCCTTGTCTCGTGCAGTAGATGACGACGAAAAAGAAGAAGAAGATTCCGTAGTAGTAGGCATTGATTGTTCTATGTTCTTCTTCTTCTTCTTCTTATTAATTAATTATTATTAATTATTGATCCATTAATTATTCTATAACTATCGTGCGCATTTAATAAGAGCGATGCTTTAAAGACAATAATTATTAACGCGGAAAGTAATAATAACAAGAACACAAAAGACAAAACACTGCCAGCAGACTATTCCAATAATAAGAACGGTTAAGGGGCTTCTGATGGGGACGGATGGCCCCGAAATCAAAAAAGTATAGGTGTTTTTTTGATTTTGGGGCCGATGCGCCTCTCTCACTTTTTGGGGCCAGCAGCCCCTTATTACATATTGACACAAATAACCAATAAATGAAACTTTTTGAAGATGAAGCGTAATAATAATAATAATAAGCACTGATTGTGATGATGACGAGTACTAGTGATAATACTAACAATAGTAAACAGGAAAATGATAGAGGAGAAAGAGGAGAAGAAGAAAAGAAACAGACGATGATCTCAGTCGTGAGAGTGAAACGGAAGCGAGGAAGCGCTCGATCGGCGAAAGTTCTCTTCCTCTCTGCAACGAGCTCGAATTTCGCCTTCTTAGCGCGTGACGATGTCGTCAACGAAGAAGAAGAAGAAGAAGAACATCTCGTTGAAAACGCAGACGCAGACGACGCAGACGACGAAGCCGAGCGAGGGAGAGAGAAGAGGAAACAAAAAGTCAACACTGATCGTGATCGTAACGATCATAGATCGAGATATGATCTCGAACTAGCGAATCAATTGAATAAAGTGCTAGGGAACGGTAGTGCAAGTTTACCTAACTATACGGACGAACGAAACGAGAGAAGGGACGTAAAACGGAATTCTTATTCTTCTTCGAGACGAAAGAGCACTGCTGCTGCTGCTGCTGCCGCTGCTGCCGTGGTATTAAAAAAGTTTGTCCGATTGACTAACGAGAACGAGGTACCGATGATCGAAAGCGATGTGAAGAACGCGCAGGTCATTAAACGATTACTGGAGACCAGGAAACAACAACAACAAGAACAACAGAGAGCAGGAGATGAGACGCTAGTGACAAAGACGACGATCTCGAAGCGCACTTACGAAGAACTGAAAGTGAAAACGGAAGCAGACTGGGACGACGACGACGACGGAGATGGTGATGAGAAGACGGCGAAGAAACAAAATGTGAAGGGAACGAAAAATGATAATCGTGCAACCGCGGCGGATTCTACGAAAGAAGCTTTTTATTGTTATGACATTTTATGTCGCGATGAAGATGATGATTTAGACGAGGAAAAGAAATTAATGTCCAATTATCTCCCGTTAGTGAAAGAATTTGAGGAGGAGGAGGGGGAGGAAGAGAACAAATTAGATGAAGAAGACGATGGAGCAGGGAATTGGGTGTACGATTTGTACATCCTCGAAGCAGATGATATTGCCCAGAGAGGAGGATTAGCTAACAACACTAACTATAATAACAATAATAATAACTACGACGACGATATAATTTGCGAAGAACCTATCGTGCGAGTATCAGATTTTTTAGATAGCGCAAACGTAGAGCATAATTTAAACGAGAATGAATACATCTCAGAAGACGATAGCGAAGACAGCAACGCGGAGAATTATTACAGAGGAGATTATCCAGATGAGGAAGACGATTCTGATTACGATCCTGGATATGACGACGAATTTGATGACGACGAACGTCGACGCGGTGGATATGGGTATGGCGATTCATCCGATGATGATGATGACGACGACGACGACGACGATGACGGATACGGTAGACATCAACGCGACGATGGAGCTGGGTGGGGCTGCTAAGAATTATTATATTAGTGATTTATTCATAATAATAATATTGCAACAGTAGCCGAATATCGTTGTTTTAATATATTATTTCTTGTTCTTGCAATGCGTATCGAGAAATTCGCTCGATTCGGCCATCACGTGCAATACGCTTTCTAAACCGCGATACCCGTGCTTCTCGTGTGGTAAAATAACAAGTTTGGCAGGTGCACCGTTGCCTTTAAGGGCAGCAAAAAATCTCTCCGATTGCATGACATTCGTCCCCGAATTAGTATCCTCTTCACCGTGTATTAAAAGAATCGGCTTTTTCACTAAATTCGCGTTATTAAACGGGGACATTTTGTTATAAACCTCCGGTGCTTCCCAAAACGACCTCTCCTCGGCCTGAAATCCAAATGGAGTTAGCGTGCGATTATAAGCACCACTTCTCGCGATTGCGCAGCAAAATAAATCCGGCGCATGAGCGAGTAAATTTGCAGCCATAAATGCACCGTAAGAATGTCCACCGACGGCGACTCGATCTCTATCGGCAACGCCTCTTCGAACGACTTCATCCACGGCTGCTTTTGCCCCCGCAACGAGTTGTTCAATGTACGTATCGTTTGGCTCAGCATCATCGCCATCACCTTGCGCAATAATTGGTAGCGCGGGACCGTCCAAGACCGCATAACCCCTCGCCAACCATACAAGCGATGATTGCGCAGAAATACCAGTAAATCTAAACGGCGATTCTCGTAGCTGCGAAGCCGATTCGGCATTTTTAAATTCACGCGGGTACGCCCAAATCAGCAAAGGAAGAGGACCGTCTCGTTTGCTATCATAACCTGGAGGAGTATACAAAGTGCCGTTCAATTCAACTCCATCATCTCGTTTATACTTGATGATCTCTTTCGGCGGATTTGATAGTTGCGGGTGCGGATGAGGAAAATTTGATATGATCTTTTCTTGTAACGGCAATATGCTTGGACCTATGACCCGCTCCTTTTCAAATTCTTCGACGATGTTCGGATCATCATTCACATCATCGGCATATTTCGCAACATCTTTACTATCATAATCGAATTTCGTTTCGTAATATTGAACGTATTCAGATGGCGATTGCTTCGTAGTCAATATTCGCATAGTTTTCAATGTAATCGGCAACTGGCCGTTTTCATCGTAATCAGAAAGCAAGCTCCCGCAAGAAAACAATTCGTCCTTTTTCGGTGAACGCCATAATCTTTTCGCTTTTCCTGAATCAACATCAAAGATATCAAAAAACGGTCGATTTCCTTTTGGATTCGCGCCCGAACCCTGAAGCAAGAGCTTCGCGCCAGTCTTGCCAGTAGCAGTGCCTTCGCCGAGTGGCGTTTCACCCTCAACTCTCGCGAGCACGTAAGTACCAAGATCCGTTCTTCGCGTAACGAATCCTCCAGGATCACCATAGCTATCTTCGTAATTCTTTTCCCATAAAATATTTTTCTTCTCTTCTTCGCTTATGGGCGCCGTTGCATACGCCTCCTTTTCGATGTTCTCTTTCGGGGAAAAAGGCGCGACTCTTGACATTCGCGTCTTATACCACGACTCGTAAGCGATTGATAAATCATCGCAGCCCCAAGCATAACCACCAAGACGTAATGAAGACTTATAAAACGCTTTTGGCGCATCAGTTGAAGCAGTCGGTTTCGAAAAGTCGACTAAATATGAAATATCTCTCGGCATATTCTCTTTCAATTCGTTCCTCGGGTCTCCTTCGTCCTGGCATTCCGTCCAATATAATACACTGTCTTTATCTGGACGCCAATTTATACTTCTCGGACCTACTCGCGTAGAGTTTGAAACGATTGGAATGTTCTCTGCCAATGGTAAATCGCATATTTCCCTCACCACTTTATCTTTTTCCGTGTCCGTTACCCAAACTTTCTTTGGAAACCTTCCGCAAGGCACTGCATATGAAAACGGCCTTTTCAGGCATTCCAAAATGACCATTTTCCCATCTGGACTCGGGTCTACTCTCGTATAAATTCTCTTCTCACCGTTACTAAACATTGTAGTTTTATTAGTTTTAATGTTCGTTTTAACTAATTGAGATTCGCAATAGTATTCAAACAATTTCGAATCGGTTTCGTTCTTCAATAAATCAGCGTACGTCCTCGCTTGACGAATGTTCCCGGCAACGTTCGATTCTATTCTAGGCCCCGGTGGCGTCTTCGGCGCTCTCGGAGCATGCTTTGCTCTATCTTTTGGAATCACGCAGCAAATCAGTTCATCGTCGTTCAACCAAGAATAGGATTCAAAAATCGTATTCAATTGATAGTCGGTTTTCACTTTTTCAGCCTTCTTCGATTGAACGTCGCAAATCCATAACTCTAAAGGTTTCCTAGTCACGTCGTCGTCGTCATCATCACTATTATCTCCATGGAATCTGATCGTAAACGCCAACTTCTTCCCATTCGGCGACCATGACACGAAATTAATTAACCCGTCTTCAGGTATTCCAACGACGTCTTCGTATGAACCGATATCGCTCTCACTCTTTGGAAAAATCCCAATCGAGAGCTTCTCCGTGTGTCCCATTCTCGCCGATGAGTTCTGTTTCTCATCTATTCTTATTCCTCCTACTTTCAACTCCTTTCGAGCGAGCTCTGATACTGGAGGGTTGTCGCGCGGTTTATGCGAATATAACACCTTGTTCCTGTTCGGTGATAGAGATATTGACGGTGCGTCCGGTCTCGTACAAAAGATAGATATGTCATCCGGAGGTACTTTATAGTTATCGTTATTCGTGTCTTCACTGGCTTCAGTTATACTATTTATACCTCTTCTCATCGTTCGTTTATTGATTTGTTGTTGTTGTCCTTGTCGTCGTCGTCGTTGCGAAGGAGAAGAAAAGAATTGATTGAATAAATGTTTAAGAAGTTTATTGTTCTCGGAACTGCTCGTACTCGTACTGCTCATCGCCGAAGATGGAGTTAAATATTTTCTACTCGAAGAAGATTGAGATCGAGATTGAGATTGTGATACGATCGATCGATGATAATTGATACCGATGAATTTCGATCCTACTTTCATTTGTTTTTATTTAATATACTATTACTGTAATAATAATAGTTTCAGTAATAATAAAAGTAAATTGTAGAACGATAAGTGACGCAGACGTTTATTAGTTTTCCTTTCTGTGTTTGGCAAAAATTGGCATCACATCATTAAAATTTGACTCGTACTGCTGGTATGCTCTATAAATTTCTCTCTATTCTTTCTTCGATAACCACTCTTTAATGAAATCTTCTTCATCGAACAGAGCTCTAGAGTTCTTCTTCTTCTCAATTTTACTCTTGTTCATGTTCTCATCATCATCATCATCGTCGTCATAGTTTGCTTCGTTTTCGTTGACGACGCTTTCAGTCGCCTGCGTCTGCGTCGTCGTCTGTTTATTGAAATCTTCAAAAGCGAATAAATCTCCTTTGGTCGTTTTACGCGCGCGCCTATACCCGTCTCGACCGATACCGAAAACCGAGCCGTGACTTTTAGCAACCGTTCTTTTATGTAATTCACCGGAAGGTTCGCATGTTTCGATGATCACGTGACCACGACGTCTGATCGGTACGCGGACAACTCTTGACCAGAGCGATTGCGAGGCTACGGCAATTGCTTTCGCTTTTTGTTTTGTTGATTTGTCGAATACTACTACTGATGATGATGGATTATTATTATTATTATTGAATTCATCTTCTTCATCGTCTTCGTCTTCATCTTCGTCTTCGTCATCGCGTTCGCCTAAAATTTGAGCACCGTTTGAAACCGCAAATTCCTCAGCGTCGTTATTTTCCAAAATACGCAAAGCTTTCGATTCTGAAAGTTCCTCGGCTTCGTTTCGTGACAATTTTTGAATTGCAACGTATGAAAACGACTCGTCTTGATACGTTCTTCCTTTGCCTCGAGCGAGCATTAATCTATGCATCGATGTTCTTTCGACACGCTGCGAAAAGTGACACCACATTTGAGAATTTTTGCTTTGTTCATTCGCAACGCTCATTGGACATTTTTTATCGTGTTGACATGGCGCAACGACGTGCGCGTTTGATTGTACACTGTTTAGTTTTAAGTCCAACCTCTTCTCTTGACTTCGAGCGTGGCGATCTTCGTAATCTAAAATGAGCTGTCGAATTCGGCGCACTAGAGCGGAACCCCTAGGCGTTCCAGGCTCTATGATGACCAAAATACCTCCGTTTGCCGTTTTATCCCACAATTGCCTAGCAAGTAAATCGACTTTTCTCATACCGAACGTTTTGTTCGCTCCACTGCTGTGCTTCGAAGATGAGATGCCAGATTTAACCCTTCTTTCTTCGTTTTCTGCTTCAATCATGACTTCTCCGAGAGAATAACACGCTAAAACGAGGTCGAAAGCAGATGCGTTCTTATCTTGCAACGCAGCTAAAGAAGCGACGGATCTGAAATTCGTACTATCTGACCACGCTTCTGGTGTTGGAAACCTGCGGTTATTTCTTTTTGGAACAAATGTATCGTCGGACCATTCGATTAATAAATTATTCTTATCAGCATCTTCATCTTCTTTCTCGTCATCATTGTCTTCATTTTCTTCTTCATCTCGCATATACGATTCCACGCGCTTTGCGAATACCATGCCGTGAGAAGATTTATCTACGGCGGCGAACTTTACTCTTTTATCTGAAACTGCTGCTGCTGTAGTAGTGTTGTCGGCGGCGCTTTTTTTTCCTTTACCTTTACCTTTTCCAAATCCAAATTTGTCTTTTCCGAACACGCTCCGCGCAGCCATTGGACCGACAAAAACACTTCCCGATCCAAAATCGAGTAAAGTTTCAGGCGAGAACGAAGGATTATCGTGTAAACTTCCACCGTTTAATTTCAAATGTATTTCGTTCAAAACGTTCGTAATTGCACCAAGCGTCATTGGCGAACGAGTTACTGCATACGCGGCTGCTTCGGTTTGATCATATCGCGGCGCATGACGTTGTTCTTTTGTTTGTAAAATCCTACCAACATCAACATTACCTAATGTTTTCTTCGCCGACGTCCTCGTCGTCGCTTTGCTAATAAAAGTCGAATCTTCCATTTGCATGCGGCGTAATTTCCGTACGGAAAGTCTTGCGGCCCAATCGATATCGGCATCCCATTCTCGTTTGATCATTTCATCATCGTCATCATCTTCTCCGCTCGTTTCTCCATCTAGAGTGTAGGATTCGATCGCTGAATCGTTCGCTACTCCGTCTCGTTTCTTTAACCAACCTTTCACTTTCTCGTCTTCCAAATCATCTTCCGGGAAACCTCTAGACGCAGTTTTCAACACTTCGAGTAAATTCTTCCCTTTCCTCGCGAGCTGTTTATTAGACGAGCCTTCTGATTGTATAGCTTTCTTAATGGCTTTTTCAAAATGTTTCGGTAATTGTAAAGTCCTATTATTCGCCATGTTACTACTATCATCGTTACTATTATTATTATAGTCGTCATTGTCGTCGTCATCATCATCGTAGACTATTTTTGGGTTCGCGTTGGGAAAAGAATTATCGTAATCATCGTTCCTTAAATGTACTAATGAATTAAACCCTTTCCTGTTCGTTAATCTATTCGCTTCGTTCACGATCGCTTTCGCTGGAATTTGTTGTTGTTCATCATCATCATTCAAACCATCGTCTCGTTCATTATTCCCTTGCTGTTTTAGTCGTTGTTGTGATAATAGCAAGGTCGTTCTTAATAACAACTGTGTAGGTATGACCTGCTCTCCTGCTTCGCGTAACATTCGTTTCCACTGATTCTCTACAACAATGATAGGTTTTTTATCCTCCTCAATATTGTTATTATAATCATTGTTATCGTTTGTTTTCCATTTCGATTGCGATGTAAAACTCCTTCTGTCATCGATGTCAATATCAATATCTTCCTCGTCTTCAATATCTTTCGCCGCCAGCGGTGTCTTCGCACTGAATAACTTTGAACGAGCTGTTGAGGAAGAAGAAGAATATGATGATGATGATGATGATGGTTTAAAACAACAAGAATAACATATCAGATTAGTACAATTATATCTATAACTGACAGTGTTCTTAGTCCTCCGTCGTTTCAATCCTATCAATCGTCGAAGAAACATATCTAAATCTCTCTCTCTCTCTCTCTCTCGTCTCTTTTCTTTCTTCCTTTTTTTCTTTCTTTCTTTCTTTCTTTCTTTCTTCTTCTGCGTTCTTCTGCCGCCGCTGCTGGTTCGAAAGTGAGAAATTGACAGATTGAGAGAATTTGATGAGAATTAAGAAAAGAGAAGAGCGAATTCGAATCTGCACTCTGCTTTAACAGTCTGACAGTATTAAGAGTAATAAATAAATAAATAAATAAGTAAAATGTCATTCTTTGATAAGTATGGCAAAGAAGATTCAGATTCAGATGAGTTTAATGGCAACGCTGGCGCGACGATCGTTCATGATTTAAGTGATAGAAACGACATCGAAGGAATTCTGAAAATGTTCAATATAGTCAATCGTACTGATACTGATACTGATACTGATACGAAGAAGAAGAAGAAGAAGAAGAAGAGTGATATTATTACTACTGCTACTGCTGAAGGAGACGACCGTGATGAAGAAGATTCAGAAGAGTCAGATTCAGAAGGGAAAGATTTCGATCCAGAGAACGAAGAAGATGAAGATGAAGAAGAAGAAGAAGAAGAAGAGGATGATGATGATGATGAAAATGATGAAAATGAAAATGATGATGATGAAAAGGAACAGTTTTTGCAAAGATTGAAACAAAAAATGAATAAGAGGGACGAGGATGGACAAACTGCGTTACATTGCGCGATCTTATCTGGATCATCAAAGATATGCAAATTATTGCTCGAACATGGGGCAGATCCTTTTGCTACTTTAGAAGGCTCGCCTGCGATGCACATCGCATGTACAATGGCTTCGTTCGGAGAACATAAAAAAGAAGCGTTTGAGATTACGAAAATGTTATTACCAATGATGTTAAGACATGACGTCGAGGATGATTATGGAAGAACGGCTTTGAGTATTGCCGCACAACATGGTTCTAAAGAGATTGCAGAATATTTGATCAAGAATTACGAACAACCAAACGAGGACGATGATTTAGAGATATACTTGAATCAAAAAGATCGAAACGGGAGAACGGCTTTGATTTGGGCCGCGAATTATAATCGTGCGGATGTTTTGGATCTTTTACTGGAACAAAAGAACTCTGCGATTAATATCGATGAACAAGATAACGAAGGAAATACTGCGTTGATTTACGCCGTAAAAAATAACAGTATCGAATGCGTGAAGGCGTTGATGAAGAAAAACGCCAACGTAGACGTTGAAAACAAAAAGCAAGAGAGCGCAAAAGCGATTGCGAGCAGAAGAGCTTATGAGGATATTTCGTTAATCCTCAATGGTAAAGCGCCGAGTAATAAGAAGATTGGCAAAGATTCGACTGCGGCGACTTCGTCAAAAACTATGAATGGTTTAATCATCGCCCCAGACGCGTGTTTGTTACACCATTCTTGCCCGCAGATTACGAGAGGATGCTCGTTCGACGTTCCTCCAGAAAACGTCCAAAGGTTGACGTGCATTATGAATCCAGTCAACGGTACTTTACGTTCGAGTGATTTTGCAGAGTCTACCATGATCGATACGACGGAATCACCTGCACAAATGGTTGACGTTTTGCGTTGCCACGAGTATAATTACATAAAAAAAGTGCAAAAAATCTGTGATTCACTCCCCGATATTCGATTGCACCCGAATGTTATCGGTACTATTGATGGAGATACCACGGTATGTTCGCACTCTTTTCATGCCGCTTTGTGTGCCGCTGGAGCAGCAATTAAAGCCGTTGACTCGGTCGTTTTAGGAAACGAGAACGGCGAAAAGTTCAAACGCGTCTTCTGCGCGGTCAGACCGCCTGGACATCATTCTGGTCCGTTAGGTCCAGTTGGTCCTCCTGGAGATCCAATTGGCCAAGGTTCGCACGGGTTTTGTTTAATTAACAACGTAGCCGTTGCGGCGGCATACGCGAGATGCGTGCATAGACACAAAGGCATCAAGAAAGTTGCGATTATCGATTTCGACGTCCATCACGGAAACGGAACCGAAGCGCTCGTCGCGAATACCGCACCGAGCGCGCCAAAGGTGAAAATATCAACACCGTGGAGCTCTGGAGAAATAACAACAAACACGTGCAAACCTTGGTTAGATCCAGACACGGATATGGATGATATTTTTTTTGCATCCGTGCACGGTTACGGACGAGCAAATTTTTATCCCGGTACTGGACCAACGAAAGATACGAAACACAGAGAAAGTGAGCATAACGACGACAACGACGACGATGAAAACGCAAATAACGATAACACAGATCCAGGATATATTTCTGGATACTCTTCTGCTGAAGATGAAGCCGCGGATGGCGTCGTCAAAGATGATCAAAAGGTCTTAGCCGAAATCGAAACCTCGACGTTTGAAAAGCCTCCTCCGAGAATTGTCGATGTTGGCATGGTCGGTGAAGGTAAAAAAGCCGATAGAGGTAACGCTTGGAGAAGAGTTTGGCGAGCGAAAGTTTTACCCGCGCTCGATGAATTCAAACCAGATTTATTGTTCATTTCAGCTGGTTTTGATGCACACTCGAAGGATGCCATTCAAGGACCGGTTAACTTAGGCGTTAAAGAGTTGGATTACGAGTGGTTAACGAACGAATTGTGCGAAATTGCAAACAAGCACGCCGAAGGACGAGTCGTTTCAGTTCTCGAAGGCGGCTACAGAATTCAAGGCAAAGCCGTTTCTGCGTTTGGTCGCTCCGTCGCTTCACATTGCAAAGCTCTGTTTGCGACGCACAACACTGACTGTTTCGACGAAAAAATAAACGCGCGAGTTTTAGATAAAGAGATTTCTATAAGGCGAGAACAACGAGAAATGGCGCGTTTAGAGCGATTAGAAAGAGAAACCGAGCAGCTCAGAAGAAGGCACGAGGAGAGAGAACGAGAGCTCTTGCGATTGCAAGAGATTGAAAATGGTACTACGGGGATTGACGATGCCGCCGCTGGAAATGAAAATGTGCGGGTTGACGAAGCGCCCGCCGCGCCGGTTGAAGAAGTCGGAGGCAAAAGACGCAGACGCGGTGGGTCCGTCGATTATGCCGCTTTGAACGCTAAGTTGATGGAACAGGAACAACAACAAAATAATAATAATAATAATAATGATAATGCTTCAGAATTACCTTCTTCTCCTGTTGTTGCTACTGCTACTAATGATAATGAAGTCTTGCCAGTTCCGATTATCATCGACGACGACGATGATGATGAAGACGGCATGGATGCCGAAGAAGACGACGAAGATGAAGATGATGATGATGAAGATCTTGACGGCATGATGGATGATGCCGAAGATGAAGATGATGAGGAACTAGAAGACGCATGAGAGAGAGAGAGAAAGAGAGAGAGAGAAGAGTTCTATCTATATATCTATCTATATATATAATAAGAGAGTACTTTAACAATGTATTAATTGATTGAACGCGCGTACACGTGCGCACACTTCGTTCAATGAATGATGCCACTTTTGCTAATAATGCAGCAGCAGCTGATGATGCTGAATGGTGGATATCTCAAATTTTCAAATAATAAATAATATCTTGATGGCAGATTGGGTGTTATTTTTGATATCCTCCTCCACTTACTGAATAAATAAAACGCGCGCGCACAAAAAGTAGATAAATATAGATCAAATATGATTGCCAAAGCCAGTTCGTTCTCAACATCATCAACACTTACTTCTTCGATAACCCATAGTAACAAGAACATTGGACAGAATAAGAACGAACGATCATCTTTATCATCCTCAAAATCGTCATCATCGACGAAGAAGGGAGCTAAAATATTAGTATCAAAATCAACTTTAACGACAACGAAAAGAAATAAAAGAACTCAAACTCGAGCGAACACGAATATGAATACGAATAATATGATAACAGAGATTAGTGCCGGTGGTGGTGGTATTCCAGGAATCGACACGACAGCGTTCGATCAATTATTCATCGACGTCGCTTCTTTCATCCTACCAGCCTGGGGAATCATCGTGGGCACTATATTCGTTTTTGGGACAATTGCAAAGGTAGCGTTCCCGGAGAAGTACGACGAGATGACGACGAAGGCTGAGAAGGAAGCCATTAAATCGAAAATTGATTTGGATAATTTAAGTGAAGATGATTTACTCGCAGTTGCAGAATTAGAGGCTGAATTAAAAGCGAAAGGAAAAATGTAATTATTATTATTATATCATTATTATTATTATTATCGCGAGTACAGTACCGTAGTACATTCTTATTTTTATTATTATTATTATCAAAATCCGGGTACTAATGAACACGATTTCGCTCTATATTCGGCATATCCAGGAGAGTTTTGATATTTCTCGAGAGCGTTCTTATCCCCTCTCTTTGATGCCATGGTCATTAAGAACATAATAAACGCGAAACCAATCGTGCTTGGGATAAACGTGGAAAGTTTAGCCATCATGGCCGGGATTCCTGCAACGTAAAGTCCTCCCCAAAACATCATCTCGCCTAAATAGTTCGGATGTCTTACGTATGCATACGGGCCAGTCATACAGAATTTCCCTTCGTTTTTTTGATAGTGAGCGTATTTCCATTGATCTGCAACTGCTTCTAAGATTAGGCCGAACCATTGCAAAGCTAGACCGGCTTTGATGATTACATGATTATGCACGATATTCGCGCTTTGATAATGAAATAACATCGGCGCAGACATTAAGGCATAAATAAAACCACATCCTAAGATCACTGTTGTCTTTTGAACAAATGTTCTAGAGTTTTGTGCCTCCGGCGAAGCTTTCGCTTTCTTCCCCCAATCTTTCCACGTCTTTGAACGAATAGCTAAGAAGATACCTAAGCGTAAGCCGTAAATCAATCCACCGACGATGTGTAGTTGACAAAATTGTGTGAGAACGATCCCTTGCGATTGAGCCGATAGTAACAACAGTAACGATGATGCTGCGACTGATAACCCGTAACCGACTGAGAAGGAATACACTGGATTAATGTACGCCAAAGTGACCGGTACAGTACTCGCCAATGCGAATATAGGGAACGCCAAAGCAGATTGCGAGTTAAGCATAGTAGCTAAAGAAGTTCCAACTGTTAAACAAGAGCACAAGGAAGACTTAGTAGTCGCAGCAGTAGAGCTCTTTGTTGCTATCGCCGCCGCTTTCTTTGCAATATCGCCAATCACTGGGAAAACTACTTCGTTAGCAGAAGAAGAAGAAGTAATTGCGACGGTGTCAATATTTCTTCTTCTGTTTAGTGTACGCTTATTAGTGCGCGATTTTCTAATCACGTTCGCGCTCGTGCGATGAGCTCGAGACGAGGATAGGATCATATTAATCTCCTATACTTTAATAATAACGTCCAGCCGCGAGG
>Ga0114998_10001000_pt1 | contig 21625 bp, 15 predicted proteins | sample ArcticOcean_MG_C_5_FD_87044 | JGI IMG/M metagenome (GOLD analysis project Ga0114998, IMG submission 87044) | Marine microbial communities from western Arctic Ocean - ArcticOcean_MG_CB4_138 | ecosystem: Environmental > Aquatic > Marine > Oceanic | place: Arctic Ocean: Canada Basin | collected... | reverse complement strand
CACCCCACACACACTAACACACACACACACACACAGGACCAAGAGTACGAGCGTAAGCGTGGCCAGTGGGGGTGGACAACACACACACACCCCAACACACACACACACACACACACACACACACGAATCGATTTTACTTGTTCTGTTGACAAAATCACGCGCAATTAAAGCATAGACGCATCTCTCAAAAAAACACCCGTACTTTAATGAGAACAGAGAGAGGGGGAGAGAGATTACGGGATTCAGAAAAAAAAAACGACGCGCGCGTGTGGAAAAGAAACGTACTTGATTCTCGAGTATCACTCCTGCATAGTGATCGCTCATTACTACCTGTCGCGGTCGGTCTCTCGTTATTTACTTATATACTTACGTACGTCTCGTGTTATTATATACGGAAGAATCGAGCTCGCGAGTTTTCTTTTTGAAATAGTCCTTTTATTCCCGTTGTGCAAATAAAATAATAAATAGGGTTTAGGGTATCAGAGACTTCTCTTTTACAGTCGCATCAAATTCACTTTTGAGCGATAAATAATAATAAGAACGCGCACCGAAAACAAAAACGCACCGAAAACAAAACGAATGAGAATGGAGAAAGACACGAAGAAGAAGAAGAAGGAAGTTAGTACTGCTAGCGATGAAATAATGAATACTTTTGGACGGGGCGTAAAACATGAAACCGACGTCGATTTCGAAGGCGAAGGGGAAGAGTTCTTGAATTTCAGGATTTTAAATCATTTACGAAAACGCGAGGGGTTCACTGGAACGGCGGATAAGTTCTTGAGCGAATTGAGGGCGATAGATGGATTACCGAAGCGTGTTGATTTTATGGGACGCGAGAGAGAGATGAGCGAGGAAGAGATGGAGAGGAAGTTTTTTGGTACTTCTTCAACGAATAGTAATAACCAGGAGAAGAAGAAGACCAAGATTTTACTGAACGACTTATTAGTTAATAGTAGAATAGAAGAAGACGATAGAGGCAGAAGAAGAATAAGTAGTCGTATTAATAATATTAATATTGGTAATGAAACAGTGAAAACAAAGAGAAATTTGTGCGTCGTCGATTTTGGACAAGCGAATAATTTGTTGGCAGTCGTTGCGAGGAAAAACGCTCGTACTAAAAATAGTATTAGCGATTTAGAATTCACACAAAAGTTACCGAGAACACTATTCGGTAAACGATTCGAGTGTCAACGAGTGGTCCACGCGCATAGGGACGCGTGTTATTGCGCGGTGTATAATAATCAAGGGGATAAAATTGTAACCGGTTCGGACGATTGGTTAGTGAAGATTTGGAGCGCGCGAACGAGTCGATTAATTGCGAGTTGCAGAGGACATAAGAGAGAAATTACGATCATTTCGATTTGTCCGAAAGACTATCTCGTAGCTTCTGGGTCGATTGATAAAGAAGTACGGACGTGGAAGTTGGAAACCGGCGAACCGGTTGCAGTTTTGAGAGGCCATTTTATGCCCATTACCGAGGTGATTTTCTGCCCCGCAAAACCGTGGCTCGTTGCTTCGACGAGTGAGGATGGAACGCTACGATTATGGAACGCGTATAAACATTCCGGAAATCAAAATTCAATAACTTTAGACATACACGCTCTCATTGGAGGAGGTCGAGACAACAATAATAACAATAACAATACAATAGTAGCTCCCTTGGCGGAAACAAATAACGAAAACAACAATAATCAACAGCAACAACAACAACAGCGCCAACAAGGGCGTGTTCCAAGAACGAAAATTGCAAGAATCATCGCATTTTCTTTCAATAGTGATGGAACAGCCTTTTGTGGCGGCACGGATTCAATGCACGAAACCAAAAAAGGATTCGTGTTTTCGTACGGTATCGATCCGAGCAAAATAGGAGGAGATGAAATTTCGGGGGAAGTTCCGCCAGTGAATAAATTGGTTGCTTATAACTCAGAAAAGTCTAACGAAAGACATGAAGAGGATGTCTATTGCGTTAAATTTAGTAACAACGACCCGTGCACGTTTGTAACTGGCGGCGAAGAGGGAGTAATCAAATGTTGGAAAATACCTTCGACGACTGCGTACGCTATTTCAACAAAGAAGAAAAAAAAATCAAAACGCGACGATAAAAGAATGAAACTTATTTGGGAAGTAGATTCAAGAACGTTTGATGAGGGCCAACATTTTTCTATACAAAGTGCTGTTTGGTCCAAAGACGACTCCATGATAGTTGCGACATTGAACTCGAAAGTGGGGACTGGAGCAAAACTTGTATGGTTTTGCGCGCAAACGGGACGCACATTGGGATGGGGAGGTGGCCAACCAAATCACACGCACTCAAAATCCGTTTTTGCGCTCGAAACACATCCAATCGATCCAAAAATAGTTTTGACGGGCGGTTACGACGGGAGAATTATAATGTGGAGCCTTGAGCACTCGATACCATTTGGGCAAAATACGCAGCAATTAGGGGGAAACGGAAATAGACTATTTACCAAACCGCAGAACGCTTCTGAGAGCATGCGAGTATTTGAACCAGAGTTCGAAGGCATTAACATAGTCGAGTTGCACTGGAACCCAGATGGTTTATCGTTCGTAGCTGCAGATTCCATCGGCAACTGCTACTTGTTTGGAGTAGGCGATAATAAACGCTTCTTATTGCAGAAAAAAGAACAATTTTTTGGCATTGAATTCGTACCAGAAACTGAAGTCGCGCGAGATGAACATGGCATTGCGCGAGTATTTCAAGACCCTCCAGCGAATATCATTCCCGGTGAAACTCTCTTTGAAAGATACAATTTTGAAACAGAAATATTACGCGACCAGATGGGCGATCCGTATTCTGTTGATTTCGTTGAAGCGTTCAAAAATGGTGAAAGTCTCGAGAGATTTTCCGATATTACGCAAGAAGTTTCGAAACGAGAATTTGAAGGCGCGTGGAAACGAGAAGATGGTTGCAAGCATTCATCCGTAAGACAATTGATGATGGCACTTCGTTATCCAACTCCAATCCAAGAGGAGTGGTTATTGCCGGCCGAAGAAGATCCCGGAGATGATATCGATGATCCAGATGATCCGGAAAGAGATCCAGACGTCATCGTATCCAGCGACGATGATGAGGATGTCGATAACGAAGATGCTGAATTGGAAGGTTTAGAAGACTCTGACGATGATAGCGATTATGGGACAGCTGGTGCATTCGGGCGAAGACGAACGAGAGCACGGGCTGCTCGAGCAGCAAATAGAACTGGGCGTCAACGCACTTTGCGACGATCGTCGAGACGAGCGAACGCCGAGTCCGATTCCGAAACTGATGAAAGTGATGAATACGAGGAGGAAGATGAGGATGAAGAAGCGCGTCCGAGACGAAGGCAACGAAGAAACACTAATCGACAAGTAGGCTCTGACGATTCCGAGGAAGAAGATGAGGAAGAAGAAGAAGATGAAGAAGAAGAACGTCCATCGACAGCTCGCCTTACTTTTGTTATGCGTGCCAAGCGAGCAGAGCAATGTTTCAGTTGGTTATCGCGCGAGTTTCAAGGATATGGATGCTACGTACCACAGCTCGGTGATTCTGTGATGTATATCCCGCAAGGTCACGAGGAATATCTCGATTTGATGAACGATACAACACTACCTCGTGTTTGGGAAGTGAAAGAAGACGTTCGTTTTTGTGAACCGTGCGTCGTCGCAGATATAACCTATATCATCAACGACTCTAACGGAAGTACGGTCACTGAGGCGCCATTCGAGACGATATGCGAGTTAGTTTTACGTTTCGCCGATCCGAAAAGTGTGAATTTCGGTGAAACGTTTTCGCTCAAACTTCCAAGGTTAAACGTGCCCGATTTTATAGTATGCTTGGACAGATTTATAGCCGCGCGAGAGAAAAATTGGAAAGCGGACGACCAAAACGTCTTTTGTCTCTGGGACTGGGAACTTGAGGATGTTCAAAATCCAGGTAACTTTGGGAAATGGTGGCACGGTGAAATATCCGAACTTATTAAAAATGAAGGCTCGTGGAAAGGTTCACCTTGGAACGTGTTGCGCGTAGCGTATTCAAATCAAGCCGATGAAACCGTGAAGCATTGTTTTTGGGAGCTTTTTGATGGCGATGATAAAGTCCGTTGTCGTCGTGCCACGGAAGCGAGACAACGGAATCGCGCTTCGGACTGCTTGCTCGGTCCAGCTTTATCAACAGAAGTCACTCGATTACTAAATCGGAAACTTGATAAGCTCATCGACAACGATAGATTTCTCGCGTTTGTCACAGACGTTACTTGCGATGAATCGTTTGTTCGCGAAACTATAGGTGTCAGCGCAAATTATTGCAAACTAGTTCCTCTGCCAATGTCGTTGGAGAAAATAAAGAAACGCGTGAAAAGTAGGTATTACCGACAAATCGATGCTTTCAAAGCAGACGCCGACCTTCTCGTTTCGAACGCCACGCTTTTCCACGGCGAAGGTTCGAGTTTCGAAGCCGTCGGAAAAGAAATTAGAGACGAATTATTAAAAGACATCGACGAACAAGATTTTGTCGCAAATACTACACGAGAGATAAAATTGAATTTTCCGAGCTACGGCGTGATTAAAAGAAGACCATTGCTCGCCGCCGCCGTAGTCGCCGCTGCAGTAGATGTGCCAGAAGAAGAAGAAGAAGAACAAAACGATGCAGTAAGAGCAGAAGAGGAAGGAATTCAAACGCACTTCAACCAACAAAACATTTTAGAAACAACAACAACAACAAACGCAGTAGTAGCGGCTCGTAGATCAAATAGAACTAGACATTAAACATTAGAATTATCAATCATAACAATACAAAGGCACAGGCACACTTCAGTAACTAAACATGTATCGATAGATGAATCGATCAATACGTCCTCCCCCCTCCGCCTTCCAATTCTCCAGCAGCTTTCTTGTGATAAAACAAATCAGTCTTAGCACTTCCTAAGTTTATAATCTTCGGACATCCATCTCTGTCCTTCTCCTGTACGACACAGGACGCACAATAATACGCATCGCTCACACCAACCGCTGAACAAATCACGCACTTCCCTAAATTCGATCCATAATTACATTCATCGCATACTCTAACGAGCTGCGAAGGTCTTACGTATGAGTCACAGATGACACATTTCCCGTCACATTTCTCGCATAGGCGTCCGATTGCGATGCCGGGCATTTTTCGGCACATTATTAAATCCGGGTGATGTTTCGCCATGTCCCTCTTCTCTGCGCTCTGTTTTCGGAGTATTTCTTTTTTCAAGCGTATGAGTTCACGCGTTGATTATCAGCATATCATGCATATAACGTCTGTTATTATTAGGACGACATAGGCTGCCGAAATTCGAGAGCAGGAATTTTTCCAAAACTTCCGCATAAAATGAACTCCTCGCTGAGCGTTAAAGAGGCGTCCGCGTCGTTTGGACACTCTTTCAATAAACGAGAGTGCGGACGAAAAAGAGGACCGAGCAGTAGAAGCGCTCGTTTTGCTCGTTCTTTTTTTGAGTGTAATGATAGTAATAGTCCCGAACGCGAAGGAGAGGAAGAAGAAGATGATGATGATAATACTACGAATAGGAGATATTTTCTTTTAACGAGTTCAATGTCAATACTGACAATAATCGATAGTATGAGTGATAATGAATATCACGAAGCGAAAGCATATGGAGATGAGAAAACGGTTCCAGCGCACCAAACCGAACAAATGGATGAGGTTGTGTACAGAGACTATGTAGATATCGAGCGCGGATTTACGATGAAAGTACCGATTGATTGGCAAATGGATACTCCTAACGGGGTTCTCGAGAGAGAGTTTCATCCAGTGGCTGAGTATGGGGGGAGGAGGTGTACGATAATCGTGAATCCAGTTGGGAAAGTAGAACCATCTTCACCTATTGATAATAATAATAATAATGATGATAATAACGATAGTGATTCAACGCAAATAAGGAAGGTTTATTTGAAGGATTTAGGGGTTGGTTACGGAAGCGCCGAGGAGCTCGGGAAGACAAAAGCGAACGATTTCGCGCCGTTGAACGGACCAACTGGGGGTGCGAAAGCTGCGACGTTTTTAGATAAGTTCGAAGAGAGCGATGATGGGCAGTATTATTTTTACGAGTGGAGTAGTCAAGCGATGTTGAATTTTCGTTTTTGGGAAGTCGCCGTGCTCGGTCCGGGGTTAAGAGGGTCGGGGAGAAAGTTAGGGAGGAAAGACGTGATTTCGGTGAAATGTCAAATGCCAGAAGATGGGATGACTAAAGGAGACGAGGAAATCTTCAACACGATTACGAGGAGTCTTAAATTGCTTCCAGAGAAGGACGAGGTATTCGATGCTACCAATAGTTTTTAGTTTATTTATGCTACTTACTTTGCCGCGCGCTGATTAATTTTGCTCTCTATATATTGCGCTATTGATAATACTACGTACTGTTTTTATCTGATTTACAATATTTGCTGCGATATCGTATTATTTCAGCATCGCGCTCGACAAGTTCAAATCGCAACGACTCTATCTCGTCAGACATCTTTTTCATTTTTTCCTTCATTTTTTGCTCGCGCGCTATTAATCGCTCTCTCAACGCCTCAAAATGTTCGCCATTTCTCAATTTTCTAATCTCTTCAAACATCTGTTTCAGTTTTTCCTTCAACTCATCGCGTTCCTCCTCAGCTTTGTTCGCTCTCGTCCTAGCTTCGTCTAAAGAATCGTACGTATTCATCACTAAAAGTTTTGACGCGACCTTCGCGTTTGAAATCTCCTCCAACGCCTTTGCCTCGTTCCTCGTTGCTATTTTCAATCTTACTAACAACTCGCTCTTCTTCTCGCTCTCTCGTTTTTGCTTTTCGTGATTATTTGCTCTCTTAATCGCTTCGTCGGCGTTCATTTTCGCTTCCAAAACCTCTTTCATCCTACTCGAACCTAAAAGTCCCCTATCATTTGTTAGTTCGTTCTCATTCTTAGTACTAAAATCGTAACTCTCGATCAAATCGAGCATTTTCTTCACATTCACTTTCCTACTATTGTTATCAGTACTATTCCCATCGTTATTATTATTATTATCATCATCATCATCGCATTTCGCTAAACAAAACATCTTAGTCACTTCCTCAAACTTCATATCATCTTCGCTCACATTCCATAACTGTCTCAATTCATAGCGAGAAATGTTCAAAGTTCGAACGTCTTTCCCGATGCCGAATCTTTTTAATATCGCGTTCTCGAGATCTCTCCTATGCATTTTATTTCTTGTCATTGCTCCATGAGACATCGTTCTTCTTCTTCTTCTTCTTCTTCTTCTTCTTCTTCTTCTTCTTCTTCTAATCTTCTTTGATTGATATATTTGTTTTATATCATCTTCTTCAGTTCTTCTTTTATGTGATGTTGGGGAAACGGTTTGAGCGCGTCTTGAACATATTCAACACATCATAATACCATCAGCTCCGAATAAATAATAGTAAACGTTATACCACTCTTAAACATTTTCAGCGTACTACTGCTACAAAATGCCTTTTGCTGCTAAAATCAATCTAAACATGCCGACGATCGTTTCAATCCTTGGACTGTTGTTCGTAACGAATAGTTCAGTAAGAGCGAAGGAGATAGTTACTGATACAGTTCCAGATTTTGCGAGAGCGAATGAATCGATCATGATCAATCAACGAGCGTTACAAACGAAGATTGTTAAAACAGAGCTCAGATGGGGAACGAGAGCAATCACTGCGAAGTCTGTTTGTGCAAGGAATAGACACGGAGCGGAGTGGTCTGGGACATTTAGTCGAACGGAAAGATTCATTCATGAATTAAATTCCGAAATCGATGGAGGTGCTGGGCAATTGACGTTCTATGACTCGGCGCTTTTACGAGAGGTGTTTAGAATAGGTGAGCATAGAGCGATTTCGAGGTTCGTGGACGAGAGCTTACGACATGGTTGGCCCAGTTTTAGGGCGAGCGAAGTCATTTGGGAGAACGTTCGAGTTTTAGATGGAGGCGAAGTAGTTACCGTTGACGGGTTACATCTGGGACATAACTTGCCCGATGAGCACGGAGATAGGTTTTGTATTAACTTAGTTTGCGTTTCGGGAGAGAAACCGGATAAAGAGTATCTGTGACATTCTGTCGAAGAAGCAGTAATACATCGCCGTCGTAAATGAGTGATTAAATAGCAGATAGTGATTTAGTTAGTTTGGAAAATTATTTGCCTAATGAAGCAGGACAATCCGGCATCCCGTTTTCTGCCTTGCATCCACATGTCGGTTCTACTTTACACTCGCACGAAGAGTTGCAAACCATTAAATTGTTCTCGACCATGTATTCGTTGAAACCATGCGACGGCGTCAAAGCCATGAACGTGAACTCGTTCCCTCTGACATACTTTGCAAACGCGCCGTTGCCATTCCATTCACCATCGATACGCAAAAACACCGGTTCTCGATTCTGTTGGTCCTTATCGCCGACCAAGTAAATATAAAAGCCTAAATTTTCAAACTGCTTCGCAGTTTCAAACGTACCATCGAACAATAACGATGCAATTTTATTCGTCTTCAACATCGTCTTCCCACCTTCAACCATGATATCCGTCGCAGCTTTATCCACGTGTACTAAACTAATCGCGTGATTGATACAAAATCCTAACTTTAATCCAACCTCGGAGGCGCACCATTCGCCGTCGGGAGTCTTTGTCTCCAAATCAATAAATTCGGTCACTTTCGCGCCATAAGCGTGTGTTTGCTTCTTTCCAACATCAATCGTTTCCTTCTTCCTCTTTTTCCCAATCAAAACACCCATGTGATTATACGCCTTCTTCGCGTTTCTATTCTCGATTAACATCTCTTTATTCGTTTCGTATAATCGAACGTCGCAGTTCTCTTTCCTATTACTCGCCAACATCTCGGCATGGACTCTTCCTGCGAACGCGCGTCCTTCCGGCGTCGTTCCAACCAAACTGATAATCCTACACTCTCCCTGAATCGTATTACTCTTCGCAAACGCTTGCACGGCTAAATCAGCCGGTACTTTCTTCGTCCCAAACTGTATCCTCCCCTTCTTATTCGCCTTGCTCACTTTCCCGCTATCCTTCGCAAAGCTCGCTAAGAACTCGCAATGTTTATTCCTCGAATACTCTAACTGCGCGTGTTTCATGTTCTGATCACAGCTCGGCGCTTCCGGGCTAGGAGGCGCCATCGGTGGCGCTATTCTCCCAAACAAAGGTGACTTCTCCCCATCCTTCCTATGCGCTATCCTAATCGCTTCGTACACCGATCTCGCCGCGTTATCTTTGTACTTCTCGGCTAACGCATAGCACTTCGGTAGTACTTTATGTAACGATTCTTCCGTGATTAATCCTCGCATGGATGATGCTATTAGACCGGTCTCGCACTGTGCGACCGGTTCGGCCACGTTCCCTTCGCGATCGGTTAAGTTCAATCGCGCGCTGATCACGAGCTCGTCTTTTCGCCACGCGATTGGAAACATCATCAATAGGCATAAAGGGATCCAGAGCGGTAGTAAGGTTCTTAAGAAGAACTCTTTCGCTCGGAATCCGAAGATGGCCATGTTTATTATTAACAATATTAATTGTAATCGTAATAATAATAGCAGATATCAGGAGATCAACAGTGCGTGCGTGCGTGCGTGCGTGTGTGTGCGTGTGTGTGTGTATTCTTACGCGGTAGTTTATTATATCGTTTTATTGTTTTTGAAGGATTTCGAGGGAGAGCAAAAGGTTGCCTTTTTCCACCATCACTTAAAATACTCAAATACTGCTCACTACCGCGTTTAAAAAAAGATAATAATGATGATGATAACAAATTACTTAACTAAGAGCGGGTATCGTTTTCTGTTCATAGGTCTGCGCTGTAAACGCATGCTATCCGTTCTCTTGTTGTTCCTCGTTCGCTTTCCTTTCGTTTCGACGCCCCAGGGGGAGACGGATTTATTGTCGCCCTTGGAGCGACCTTCGCCGCCGCCGTGAGGGTGATCGATTGGGTTCATGGCAGTACCACGAACGGTTGGACGGACGCCTTTCCAGCGCTTTGCGCCAGCTTTACCGAGGTTTATGTTTTGATGCTCTCGATTGGAAAGGACGCCGACGGTTGCGACGCATTTCGATGGGACGAGGCGAAGTTCGCCCGACGGGAGTTTAATCGCGCAGTATCCATCCGAACCTTTCTTTACTAAAGTCGCAGAAGCGCCAGCGGATCTGGCCATTGCACCGCCCTTTCCTGGAACTAATTCGACGTTGTGTATGATTGTCCCGATTGGCATTTCAGATAGAGACATTGCGTTTCCTGGTCTCAAATCGATCGTATTCGTCGATTCTGCGTTCCCGGACATCACGACATCGCCAGCTTTTGTTCCATCTGGCGCTAAAATATATCTCGGCTTATTCCCCTCTGGATAATCAATCAGCGCTATTCTCGTCGTACGGTTCGGATCGTACTCAATCCGTCTCACTACGCCGGCGACGTTGTACAAATCGCGCTTGAAATCAATCTCTCTATATAACCTCTTATGCCCACCTCCCTTATGCCACACGGTTATCCTCCCATGGTTATTTCTCCCACCGCTCTTCATCAACCCTTTCGTTAATTGCTTCAAAGGCTTCCCTTTCCATAACTTTGATCGATCCGTTATAACTCGGCCTCGAAAGCCCGGCGTCGTCGGTTTATACGCCTTCAATCCGGACTCTTTCATTTGCGAGAGAGATTTCGCGTACGCGCGCACGCTTATCCTATACACGCTACTATTACTACTACTACTGCTGTGATTATTTAAGCTAGTTCTCATCGTTCTCGACACGACTGCCATCGTTGTTTGTTCCCCCGAACTACTCGTACTAGTATTCGGAGATCTCTTTGCGAATACGATTTTTCTAAAACCTGTCTCGTTCATCGCCCTGGTCAAATTCGGAAACAACGCCGTCGTCACGAAACTCCTTTTACTGGAAGAACTTCCAAAACGTATCGCGTCACTCGATGTATTCATTACTGCGCCTCTCTTAAGCTTAAACATGACGTGATTGAACATAGGTGATCGTGTCATCGATGTTGTTGTTGTTGATGTTGTTGATGATGACGTTATCGATGGCTTTAATGAATATCGTGATACGGCTGATGATGTCGATGCTCCAAAGTTCGATGCGGCGCGAACTTGATTGTTCAAAACAGACGCATGCGCGAGCTCATGAACAGAGGCGCGAGCGAATTTCTGATGAAGCAGAAGAAGTCGTTCGAAGGATTTACGTGATTTGGACATTTTTGTCAGCAACGATCGATTGATTGATTGATTGATTGATTAATGGGAGTGAAGGATTTTTTTTAAAGCGCGAGAGGAGTGTGCTGGTAAGAAAGAGAAAGAGAAGATGTCCGGATTTGAAAGTCGCGAAGGAGGCAAAGGTCGTTACGAAGTACTGGTTGCCAAGTACGGGAAGTATTAAAGTTACGGTGTAAGCCATTAAGCGTGAGAGAGAGAGAGATGGAGAAGACTTACTGCGAACGATTAAATTAGTATCATTGCACTACGCCGCGCTAAATCATAAACACTACGTCGGAAAAGACATTTTAGAAATACCTTCGTCTTTGACGATCTCGCGTTGAAACGCGGCGGAGTCGGTGTTGAACGCGTGCTCTAGAACGCGTAAGAGATGGAAGAAGAACATGCATGACCATACGTGAATTAACGTCATGTCGACACCGACGAAGTGACGCATGGCAAACGCGAGTAAGGTCGTGAGAACGAGGTTCACGAACTGCGTTTTACCGACCCAATCCGCGGAACCACTTCCAATGCGAATACCATCAGCTGCGTAGGCATATGCCGATAAACCAGCGCTGATACAGACTAGCGGAGTGACGGTATGGAGCGAATCAATGAGCTCGCCGTCGAATAGATTAAAATGAATTGATCCAGATATTAAGGCCCAGACGATGAAACATAGAAGAACGGCCGATATGGCTGATAGTGCAAACAAGATCTTCCGTATCCACCACGCTTCAATTTTATTCTTCTTCATTTTTTTTGGTATTAATACAGTTCCAAGAGTAAATAACGGCTCTACAGCGTAACATACGAAGAAATAATAATCTAAAGCTAATTTATTCGACGCGGAAGGAATGACACCGAGCGAAGTCGCTAGCGCGGTTAAAATCGTATAAACCACCATTCGCGATGCTGAGCCGCAGAACAACCATACAGTTGAATCAGTGACGTCCGAATTGTTCAAAAGGTCAACAGTTTTTCTAAAAAGTTTTGGTATATTTCTCGTGCTCTCTCTCAACGTTTTTGATATCGAAAAGAACCCTCGTTTGTTGGCTTGGTAAAGCAATATCGATGACGCGACGATTTGACCCGTAATTTGTGCTAAACCTGCTCCGATGACGTTCAAGAGACCTCCGAACTTAGGATTTATGAACAGAATTTGTAAGATAACGATGAGTATCGTCGCGGTCCCAAACGCTTTTAAGGGAGTTTTTGAATCGTGTTCACCAAAGAACGCCCCTTCAAAGGTGACGCCGACGGCAAAAAATGGTAGTCCTAGACATCTAATTGCAGTATAAATCCTACCTAACCTCAATGCTTCGCCAGAAACGCCTAGAAGCTTCATAACTGGCATAAAACAAACTTGCATCGACAACGCAAATATGCATCCCAGAGCGAAGCCAGCTATTACAGAAGCCTGAATGATTTCCCTCGTTTCCTCGGTGACTTCGTCCACCGCGTTATTAGTGTTCGAAACCTTCTTAAAAGCGGACGCGCTGGACACCGCGGTCGTAACCCCAGTACTCAACGCGAAACAAACCTCTTCGATTAACCAAAACATTACCGACGCAGGCGCTATCGCCGCTAAGAATATCGCGCCAACTCTCGCGACCAATAACGACTCCGTGAACCCAACCAGAGGCTCGCACAGAACACTCAATAAAGCTGGAACACCTAGCACCGCAATCGCTCGCCAGACCTTCTTAACGGTTGGATATCCAATCTCGCGCCAAATTTGATAGTTCTGTCCCGTTTTCTCGCTCGAGAAGAAGAAGTTAATCGATTCAGTCGTCTGCGTCTGCGTCGTTTCAGCGGCGGATGAACTTGCGCAGGTTCTTCTTTGATTTTCCAATCGATCATGGCGCGACGACTCTGTTCCATGAAGCGAGGATACGCAATCGTTCGCCCTATCTCCAATCGTACGATTACGAATAAGCGCAGAAGTATTCGTTAATTTTCGTTTTCTTAATGCGGTTTTACGCTCTGAGAGTTTATTAGGTGAACACAGAGCGCATAACGAAGTCATTTCTTTCTTTTGAAGTCTTATCCTGCTTTTGTGCTGATGGTTATTTATTACTACTGATGCTACTGCTACCGCTGCCGCTATCGCTACCGCTACCGCTACTGCTATTACTCTTCTTTTTCTTTACTTTACTCTTTCTCTTACCCTTCTTCTTCTTCTTCTTTTTGTCATCTCCATCCGCGTCCGCCGCATTCCTCCGTTTCTTCTTCTTATTCCGTTTCGCTTTCCGATCGAGCGATTCCAACGCTCGTTTCATGATCTCGGACGTCTTCGGCGTCGTCACGACGTCGTCGCATCTCATCCCCGTTAAACCGCGCCCACGCTTCGTCTTTGATAAGAGAATTAAGTTTTTAATCATCGAACTATTCGTATCGTTATTAGTAGTATCGTCGTCTGCGTCCGCGTCTTTGCTCGAACCACTACTTTCGCGTTCGCTCTTTTTCCGCTTCCCTAACGTCACCGGTGTCTTCTCACTACTGACGAAGTGCTCGAAATCGAGCTCGTCTATCCTCTTCTTCGCTCGATACATTCGATTCGTATCGTGATACAGGTTCGACTGCACCGTGTTCATGATCGTATTATTCATGAACGTCTTGTTCACCTGCGCAATCTTCTTCTCCTTCTTCTCCTTCTTCTGCGCATTTACTGTAAACATATCTCGCAAGTCTATTCTCGCGTTTTTCTGAGTATCGTTACGATCATGAGCATGAGTATTCGCGCTATCGTCAGTGGTGAGATATAACTTCGTCGCGTGGAACAGCTTTCGAGTCGCCATTATTATTATTATTATTATTATGTTTATTATGTTTATTATGTTTATGTTTACTTTATTGACATGCAGATTGAAATCCAACGAAAATCGATACGAAATTTATGGATTTGCAATTTGGAAAAGAGATGAAAAGAGTTGAACGTCTGCGTTGTTTTTTCTTCGCGCGGTCGTGCAATTTATTGTTCGCATAAGAACGCTTTAGAGGATAGAATAGAGTACATAAGCTCGCGCTTCCAGTGAGTAGCGTTTATCGTAACGCGTTGATTGTTCTTTCTTCTACTGCGTTGTATAGTTTCCTTCAGAACGCTTGTCAGGAGCTCGTTACTATATATACAATATACATATATATATAGTAATATAGTAATATATACATGTCATCGAATTTACCGTCCGTATCCGAATTCACGAAGATAGCGCAAGAGAGAACGAACGATGCCGCGAAACAAATCAAACGATTCAGTGAAGTCATGAATGGGCGATTATGTGATACCGCAGTCGTTGGAGAATGGAAGCAAGTGCATTTGGAACAACCGAAGACGGATTCGTTGTGCCCGTTGCTAGAGGCGTTAGGGGCGCCAGGATTCGTGTGTTCGTTCGTTGATAGGATCACGACGACGATTAAGATTTCGTGCGAGGACGATGGGCGACGACTGAGAGTCGTCGATCGCACGCAGTTCACGAGGGAGAACGTGACCGAGACTTTGTTAGATGGAACCGAGAAGAAATGTAAGACGAAGGGGGGGAGGAAGGAGTATATGATGTCCGGTAGAGTGAAGAGGGATGGGGCGAATCAGATTATTTGTCGATTGTTCGAGCGCGGCGATGGATGGTATACGATTTCGGAGCGGTCTTTAGTCGAAGGCGGGAAGTTTTTGAGAGAACGTAACATATTGAAGAGACCGCCGAAGGTGAAGGGCGAGAGAAGAGTTCCAGACGTCGTCATCGATCGATTCTTTGAACGCGTAAATAAATAGAGTAGCTCATGTTAGCGTAGTTTGGACCAGTATGCGCCTGTAATATATATAGTAGATGTATAGTATAGTTGTATGGTACAGTACCCGGTACCAGAGTACAATAAATAAGTAATGTTCACTAATAATAATAATTTTCTTGTAATTAACGTTCTAAAACTAAAACGGCTTCGCAATGCGCGGTGTGCGGAAATAAATCTACAGCCATGGCTTTTCTTGGTGTAAATGGAGCGCCAAATTGTTTATGCTTTTTCGCACAAAGTTCGACGCAATTCTGCGCCATAGATTCGGGATTACACGAAACGTATACAATTTTACGAAGTCGCGGTTCGCCTCTCAGCGCTTTGAGGACGTTCTTGTGCAAACCGCAACGCGGAGGATCGACTATTGCCACGACATCGTCGTATAAGAATTCTTCTTCAAGTGGCAGTTGTTTTCCTGGTTCTCCTTCTTCTTCTTTTTCTTCTTCGCCACCGCCACTTTTTTCTTCTTCGGCTACAGCATCGTTATTATTATTATTCACTCGTCGTCTCACAAACTTTCCATATTTTTGCAAAACTTTATCTAAAGTATCTTCGGCTTTACCTGCAATCCATTCACAATTTGGGCGATTGTTCAACTTTGAATTTTTCTCCGCGTCTCTAATCGCGTCTTCGACGATATCTAATCCAACAACCTTACCAACTGAAGATGCGAGCGTTAATCCAATCGTGCCGGTACCACAACAGACGTCTAACAACAAAGACTTACCGCTAGGTGAAGCCCACTCTCCGGCGAGCGCATAAAGAAGCTCTGCAGCGGCAGTATTCACTTGGAAAAACGCCGAATGAGATAACGAGAATTTCAATCCACACATTTGTTCACAAATATCCATATTATTATCTTTATTATTATTTACATTGACAAGAGCGGAAGTGTACGCATCGTCGTCTGCCATATTCGAGACTTTTTCATTATGCTGACGTAAAGAAACAGTGAGCGAAAATGGATGCGGTTGAAATGATCTCGCCGCATTCTCCATGACGTCTCGCATACGTTCCAGCGCTTTTTCAATTTTATTAGAATCGAATTCTTTTCCAGGATTTATTTGAACGACAACCATGATTTCAGAATCGTTTTCGCGAGGTACTGGCGCTTCTAACGATAAGCTGTCTTCATCAATTTCATTGATTTCGTTTCCGCCGCGTAGCCATTTCTCCCAAGATATTCCATCATTACTACCATCGATGATCTTTTGCGCAGGCGCGCACCCACCCTCTCTAACTATTAATAACCTCCAAAACCCGCTCCCGCTTCGTTTATCCCACACTGGCAATTCCTCTTCAGTTCCTTTGACATCCCTGAGATACTTCTGCGCTGCAGATTGTAAGCATAATGCAACTTTGGAAATATTTTTACACCCGATTGGTTCACCAACGGCGATGCTTCCTTCCCTAAACAAGCCAACGTTGAACCCAATCGTTGGATTACCAGCGTTGTCGTTTCCAATCGTAAACTCGGACTTGTTTCGGTATCCCTCAGTCACTGGAGAACGGACGATACCGACCAAATCGCAGCATTGTTTTGTTGTTTTGCTGTCGTTCGTAGCCTCTTTCAGCCACTTTGGATTTAATGAATCATTATTTTCTCTGTTCGTTCCTCCTCCTCCTAAACCCCTACTAAACTTTGCGTTTGCGGTTTGCACTAAACTTGTTACGCTCACTAACGCCGTCCTCACTTTTTCACGTTTCTTCTTCAACTGCTCTGCATAAGGCACGTCCGCATAAGGACACACGGCATCTTTCGCTTCCGTTATAACCTTCTTCGTTTGTTGAGTATTACTGATAGTAGTTGCGTTTCCTCCTCCTCCTCTAGCGACGGCTTCGCCCATGGTCACTTTCTTCGCATACTTACAATCTCTCTTGACCCTCGAATCAGAATTCACTGCATCGCAATCTTTTTGCAAAAGCTCTAAACACTCGTTGCGTTCTTTTAAGTAATTAAACGTCACGAACGCGTGCGACCATCCTCTTCTCTTCTTCGTCGAAGTCGCACCTTTAACACCTAAATCTTTCAGTTTTTGTTTGAACACTTTATCGTCCCAGGACGTAGGTAAGCCACGGATTATTGCCGTCCCACCAGATTTCACTGCTTCAAGGTCATCGTCGTCTCTATTCGTATCATCGTCATCATCATTATTCGTTGTAGTAATCGTAGCAGTAGCAGTAGTCGTTAAGGTTTCATCTTCATCTTCATTTTTCCCCGCCGCCTGCTCAATATTCATAAGACGATCATCGTCATCGTCGTCGTCATCGTTAACGTCCGATGAATTCTTAGTCTTCTTCTTACTCTCTTCCAGTTCTTCTTCTTGCCTCGATCGCTTTTGCTCTATCAACGCATCGTTAACACTCGTCATCGTGTTTACTATTATACTCTTTTTTTTCTCTTGATGGAAAGAAAATCTTTGAAGAGAAAGACAATAAAGAGAATAATAATAAAGTGTTGTGGAAATCTTCAAAGTAGTAAACATACACACACGCACGCACGCGCAGACAATAAATAAATAAAAGGTTTTGATATACCTGGTACCGTACATATATATATAGATAGATATATAGTATAATAATGAGTACTACGAAGTGCTCGTTGTTTCAATCAAGCGCTGTGACCACAACTAAGAAAGTAGTTGGGATTTCCCAAGAACTACGACGGCAAAAACAAAAGAGAAGAAGAAGGGGGAACGATTTCAGGTGCGTTGCACGTGGCGACGATGAGGATGATGCAGAACTGCGAAGGAGTACGAGTGAGTTCGCGTCTTCTTCGAATTCTTCGGCCGAGGATTCGTTAGCCGGTTTAGAGAAGTTGATTCCATCAATAAAAAACGAGAATAAGAAGAAGAAAGGGAAAAATAGTAGTAAAAGTATAGATGAAACGAAAACGAACGAACAGAAAACGATCGCAGTCAATGCCTCTGACGAGAGCGAGAGATATCCAGAAGCGACAGGGGTGACGAAATTCTGGTCTCCATTTTTCTCCCCATTATCGACGGTGTATAACGTACCTACTGAGGAACCGACGGCGGCGAAGCGTTTGGCGATTTTGCACTTACTATTGTTCGCCTGTGATTTCGTTGCGGTAAAGACCGGGGCGAATCGCTCTGGGGGGTATTTCTTTGATAATTTTGCAATGTTTGCGGATTCAGTGAAGGACTTGAACGAATGGTGGAGGTTACCATCGAGTTCTTTAGCCGATTTCGGTCTCGAGCACGTGTTAATTACAAACGTATCTTTGTGGTTAATCGGGAGAGAGATTGAAACGCTAATTGGGACCACGTCATTCTTGGCGATTTACTTTCTAGGCGGTACTTCTGGCGCAATATCAACGATTTTTTTAGACGACGCATCAAAAGTAATCGCTGGAAGTTCCGGCGCTCTCTTCGCGCTATACGGAGCAATTTTAACCTATACCGCTTTAAATCTCGAAAGCGATTGGAATCGCAGAGGGTTCACGACTCGTTTGTTGAGAATTGGAGCTTCATCGACGTTTCTCTGCTATATTGGTTCGAAACCAGCATCGGACGGCTTAACGCACGTCGTGAATAACTTCGACCACGCTGGCGGTTTTCTATCCGGTATCGTTTTAGCGTACTACGGACTTTGCCCGGTGTTTTCTTCCATACAATATAAACGAGGACAAGATCGAAAACAGCGTTTGAACTTGGAAGATAAAACGCTCGAGCAACCGTTCGGTAAAGCGAGCGCGATTTTATACGGCGTATGTGCGAACTTAGTATTCGCTTCAGCAGTCGTCGCCTTCAAACGTTTCGGCGGTATCGACGACTTCTGACTAAAATTCAGTTCTTCACCATCCATCAACACCATCAGCAACAATAAAAAATGTGGTTCTCCATAAAACAACGCGCGCAGATAGAATTAATTAAACATGTATAACTTCACGACAACAACGACAACGACAACACTATTAACCACGCAAAGCACTCAAATTTCATCACATTTATCATCATCGTTAGTATCCCATCGCCCTCGAAACCTTAATCATCATCGTCGCTCTCTATCGACAAATGGGACCAGAAATTTTATTGGAAAAGAGGTGACGCAAAAAGGGAAAGCGAACGATTACGATTACGATGATGACATTAATAACGAAAGAAAAGAAAGTTCGAGAGAAAGAATGAGTGCGTGTGAAAGTGTATCGAACGATATTTTTTATGACGATGTCGATTATGATGTAAATAATGTATCGAAAAATGTTATCATGAGTAGGCGAGATTTCGCTGCTTCGACTACGACTGCTGCTTTGATATCCGCGCTGTTCGTCGGGGAAAACGCGCGAGAGATTATGAAGCCAGGAAACGCAGAAGCGATCGGGTTCCAGAAAGAACTGAAACCGAAACGAACGAATATAAATGATTTGAACATTCAAAGTTCGGAGCCGTTTGAGTTTAGAGGGCGAGAGCACGCTGGCGTTGAGTTCGGGGACCAGAAAGTCGGAGATGGGAAAGTATTAGTCGACGGAGCTTTGGCGACTATACATTTTGATGTGAAGTTGAGAGGATTGACCGTAGTGAGTACGAGAACGGCGCGAACACTTGGTGGAAATCGAACTGTTTCAGAGCCGTTGCAGTTTTCGTTTGGGAAGTTGCCTACAGAATATTTGAAGCCTTTGAAGAGGAAAACGGTCAACGGCATCGGCGCCGAGGTGAGGATCGACCCAGAGCTCGGAGAGTTATACGTCGTTAAAGTGTCGCCAGACGGACCGGCTGCGAAAGCTGGGTTTCAAGCGAACGATGTCATCTTAGAAATCGATGGACAAAAAGATCTCGCAAACTTACCTATTCAAGAAATTGGCGCGTTGTTACTAGGACCGGTTGAAACATCCGTCGACGTGACTATTAAAAAAGGCGGTTCGAGAGTCGCAAACGCAGCGATTGAAAAATATACTTTAATAAGAGAAGCGACTGTCATTGTTCCCAAGAAAACGACCGCGAACGCGAACGCCGAAGGCGGTGGCGGTTTATTCAACGGCGAAACCGGCCCAGCCGTTCCGCCAATAATCTTCGTCCCAGGAGCTTTAGACGGTATGAAAGTCGGCGGTCGAAGGATTATCAAAACCCCGAGTGATTTAGGGTACGCCGATCAAGGCGAAGGTGAAATCCCTCCCGGGGCCGATATCATCGTCGAAGTCGAGCTCCTCGACGTCGTTAGCCCAACAACCGCTTAAATTTTTTCTGTACTTTTCTAAAAATAGTCTCTATTTTTTCAAACATGCACCCATCATCGCATTTCTTATTCCCCATTCAGCGGCACAAAATTAGAAGCTCTCTAACTCTCTCTCAGTCCTTATTAATCAATCAATCAATCAATCAATCAATTAATTAACACATAAATAAATATACATACATACATACATACATACATATATAAGTGTATTAGTGCGTACTCATTAATACGATGCCGAGCGCATCGGCGGAAAAGAACGGGTCAACGGCTTCTGAAAAGGGCGAAAATACGACCGACGGTTTAAAAAGTGCCCAGAAGAAGAATAAGAAAAAGGTGAAAACTAACGAACGAGCTGGTTCTGGGCAAAGATCGCTCGCGGCTGCGAACGAATCGACATCGAATCAAGAGGAACTGAAGCAGAAGATCTCGAGGCTAGAATTCGAGCTCGCGAAAGAGTGCGCGTATAGGAACCACGCACAACTCGAAAGAGATAAAATAAACGCGTTTTGGGAAATATCAAAAAGGCGGATCAAAGATGCGGAGAGCAGGGCGAGAGAGAGCGAACGCTTGAGGGAAGCGAGCGAGGATGACTGCGATGTTCGCATAAGGGCGAAGATGCAACAGATTAAGCACGAACAGTGCGAGAACGAGAGGAGGATTGAAGCAGCGAAAGCGAAGAGCGCGGAAATGGTCAGGACTGCCAACGAAGAGTTCGAGAACAGAGTCGAAGAAATGAAAGCGAAAGCGAGAGAGGACGAGAGGAAGATTACGGAGAGAGAGGTGAAGTGCCAAGAGAGTTTAAGGAAAAGTGAGATTGAGAGGATGAAGGAAATCGGGAAGTTAAGGATCGAATTTGAGGAGAAAAGAGAAGCTGAACGAGAAGTCGCGGCGAGACGCGAACGGGCTCATTTCGAAAAAGCCGAACGAACGCTCGCGGAAACGGTCGAGAGTTTGCAAAAGAACAAAGAATTGCAGCTGAAGATAATGGAAACAGAGAGCGCCGAGCACCTCGAGAAGATTGAAAAATATTATCGCGCCTTAAAAGAGTCCGCGGAAGAGAAAACTATCGAGCTATCTGCAAAAGTCGCCGAATTAGAGCGACGCGTATACCACGCCGAAACCGAAGCGAAACGAGCGCAAGCGAAAGCGGACGCGCTCGAACAACCCGCAAAAATTGCCGAACAAAAAGCCGAAACCGAAGAAAAGAAGCGCCTACGAGCGGAGCGAAAAGTCCAAAGACTCGAATTTCTCGAACGTGCAATGAAACAGAGCGAACAAAAGCTCGAAATGGCCGAGAAGAGTAAAGAGATTGCCATTCAATCGTGCGAGCGCGCTTTGATGGAAAACGCTTCGTTACGAGAGACTCTATCAAACATAACGTCGAGGACGACAACGTCTCACTCGCATAAT
>Ga0114998_10000994_pt1 | contig 21691 bp, 17 predicted proteins | sample ArcticOcean_MG_C_5_FD_87044 | JGI IMG/M metagenome (GOLD analysis project Ga0114998, IMG submission 87044) | Marine microbial communities from western Arctic Ocean - ArcticOcean_MG_CB4_138 | ecosystem: Environmental > Aquatic > Marine > Oceanic | place: Arctic Ocean: Canada Basin | collected... | reverse complement strand
TCGCTCTACTCAGTTAATACTTAGTCACTCTTAGTGGTATTCAACATCCACGACAAAGTCTCTTCTAATTCATGCTGAGGCCAATCATAAAGCCTACCTTTCAATCTACTATTGTCCATTGTAACGGTTAGTAGGGTATAGGGCTTTAGTAATGAAATCGTTGCCACAGTCACGTCTTTTGCTGACTGACTGTTTACCCGTTTAGAAAAAGTAAAGCTCGTGGCTCTATCAACAATGGTCACTAGTGCACCGCTGTAGCCTTTAACGATCAACCGGTTAATCTCCCAATCGTCAACTCGATATTTATCCTTGTAAGTATTGGAATGGCATGCCACCTAGTCGCTTTTCTAACGATTCAAGTTAGGCACATGTAACTTGAATCTAAAACTTATTCAAAATGAATTTATTTAGAATAACACTAGAGTCTTCTGAAAAATTTCTATACGTATAGAACCCTCTTCGCTCATATAGCAATCTACCAGGATGTGGCTTCTGAGTAATTCTCATAAGAGAGACTGGTTGAAAAATTTGTGTGCCATTGAAGATATAATGAATAATAAAAAAAGGAAATAGTCCTAACCATGTTTTTTTCTGCGATGGATAGGATAAACAGTGTCGAATAAATTTAAACCTAAAATTCCACGGAATATAAGAAAGCTGTACTTTACCGTTTTCTGGTATTGGTGAAAATAGCCTGAATAATATCGAAGTGAGACGATAGCCTGTATAAAGAGTGAATTGAAAACATTGCTCAAGAATATCAAGTTGCCTTCCAATAGCTATACCGATAATATGCACTGCATCATGATCTTGATGTCCACCCTCCCAAGCAAGAAAGTAAAGGCTCATTGGACAAGTGGTTTTTTTCAAAAGGGTCATCAAGGCTTGAATGGCAACTGTCATATGCTTACTCAAGCTCCCATCAGGTATTCCTAATTCAGTCCCCAAGAAATGAATGTTCTTTTTTAGAACCCCCAGTTTTTTTAATACCGAAATACTTTCACAATCACGAATAGATGAAGGCCCTCCAGACACGTCACCTGACGTCAAATAAACTACAATGACATTTTCACCACGGCTTACTAACCGGTGCAATTCCCAAAAAACACCAGATTCATCATCTTGATGTGCAAAAATAAAAAGGCTCGTCGATTCGTTCATTTAAAAATAGTCAATGTCAGCAAGCGTCATATGCATTTTACGTTCAGATTCAACAATTTGACTTTCAACGTCATTTGCTCGAAAAAATATTGGGGTTCGATGAGGAAGATATTTATCAGGAATTCTTATAAAAGGAAAACCAACGCATACTCGTGAAGCTTTGCTGATGGGATTAACCATGGTGAATATTGCGTCATCACCAGATTTGATGGTTTGCCGAATTAACCATAATCTTAATACGAATCGTTCAAGAAAAGTCAAGTCAGTGTCTATAAAAAAATCAATAACAACTAAGTAACTTAGGCCATCCAGCTTAAATGAACGAGTAGCAATATACCCTAAAAAAAAACCGTCACGTTCTAAACAGTGTACTTTAGCCTTCCATAACGGGGCATCTTCAAAACGCCATTTTAAAAAAGATTTATTCCGAGAAAGAAAGGAGCCTGAATTGCGCAGTAACTTCGAGCTAAGTATCGAGAGCATTTCATCACTAGGTATACGTTCAGATAAATTAATTTTAGTAGTAACCATCAATATGGTCACCAAGCAGCTAATTAACCAATGAAATGGGGTGATTAGCCAATCCATCACATTAATTCGATAACCGAACACTTTTAGACAAAGACCAGAAATACGTGTTGGAAATCCATAACCACTTAAAGAGAATGGGTTGGGTAAACGAAATAGCTTTCTATAAAAAGGTTCAGTTACTTCGTTAGAAGTATGGTAGATGGAACTGAATTTAGAAATATTCGCACTAGAATTAGTGAGATTTATAAAATTACTCGGTGAAGATCTATGCTGAGAATCAATAAGAACATCAGTTACACAGCCCGTACTATATTCACCCGTTTGGGTATAAATTAACCGAGGCTGTAATAAAGAACGCCCTATTGTTTTACCATTTTCAATTATACGGATGTAGGTAGAGGGGCCATAAGGAGATTCTAGATGCTTCCATTGAATATGGCAAGGATCAGTAGTACTTAGTGAACTGTATTCAGTTTGGGATAAATAAATAAATTCATCTAAATCTTCTTTTCTAAAAGAAGCAACAAACACATTATTCAATCTGCAACCCTGCTCTTACGCAATTTTATAATATTTTACTTTAAATTAAAGAATACTTTCTAAGCGTTTCTAATATTTTAGGCATTGAAGTTGCTTCAGCAATGTCATTAATATCAGCAATACCGCCTGCAAAAAAATTATCCAGCTCAGTTAGAATTGCTAAGTGCCCAAGTGAATCCCACTCTTCTACATTCTCAGCAATTGTATCAAAATCTAAAGTGCCAGATGACACTTCGAGTGCTTTTTCAACAACGTCAAGGACATTTTGTTCAGTATATTTGATCATAACTTTTCCTAGTAAACTTATAAATTAATTTGATGCGCAATATATTTCTGTATACCACAAAAACATACCAAACCGTTTTTCTAGCTTTATGATACCTTCATCGTTCAACCTTTCAAGTAAAGGTAAATGTTGTTTTAATTCATCTGGCAAAGGCCATTCTTGACGAGAAATCTGCTCTACTGTGATGAAGTTTTCTTTAGCAACATCTAAAAGAACATCGACATTAGACAAAGAAATAACAGGGAAAAAAACTTTCCATGCTCACATAAAAACTGAGGGGCATCTTTTATTATTTCAACAGCAAGTGAAGTGCCATCTTTTCCTGAATCACAAGGAACACCTTGAAACCAGGGAGATACGTCAGCTACCTCTCGTGCAATACCGGAAATATCATCAACAATGACATCAAATTTATGACCCAACCAAGGCTCAAATAATGAACCATTCCGAATATCTGAAATACATTCATAACGCTCAGTATTTATTTTGCTACAGTTTACACCGGGTTCACTCAAGTCAGATGCATAAAGAGGTGACTTTACTAAACCATGTAAATGCAACGCTAGACCTACAACCCCGGTACCACAACCCAAATCAAGCAAAGACGCAGGCGCCACAACTTTTTTTTGAACCGCCTCAATTAATAATTTTGTAGTCCCTGTGGGCATAAATACTCCCGGGGCTGATGTTAAAGTTATTTCACGGTCATTACTTATGGGGAAGTTGAATTCTGTATATAGAGCCATTTTTTATCACTGTTACCTATTTAAATTGCGCCATCAATATTAACTACGCTACCACTAGTGTACTCAGATTTTATTAGGTACTCAATTGCATGAACAATATTACTTGGGTGCCCAAGTTTTTTAGATGGTATTTCGTTAATAATTGAACTTCTCACTTTTTCACTTAATGTTTCAATCAATCCAATATTAAAGTACCCTAAAACAAGTACATTTGACGTAATATTAAAACGAGCATATTCACGTGCAAGTACACGTGACATACCTTGAAGGCCTGTTTTTGCAGTTGAGTATGCTAAAGTTCCCTGCATACCACGAACCCCAGCAATTGATGACAAATGAATTATTCGACCCCATTTTTCATTAATCATCGGGATCAGTAATTCACGAGTAATCAGAAAGTTCCCTCTCAAGTTCACATCCATGACCTGATCCCAATCATCAGTAGACAGCTGTGCTGCAAGTTGATCTTTGCTAAGCGCTGCAGCATGTATGAGTGTAACTTTTTTACATTCTTTTTTAATCTTAGAACAAAAATCTATTACATCTGGCTCAGATGAAAGGTTTAATTTGTAACTCTCTATATCATCGTGGTCAAAAATATCCGGTGGAGTTGAATTATACAGGGCTATAACTTTATCCAGTTTTGCTAACATAGGAAGAATGTCACGACCTATACCACCTGACGCACCAGTAAGAATGATCATCCTTGCGAAGTCCAGTTAATCAGTGTTGCACCCCATGACAACCCTACACCAAAACCAACAACCATTACCGTATCACCAGCTTTCAGCCTTCCTTGTGAGCTGGCATCTTTAAGTGCGATGGGTATTGTTGCAGAAACGGTATTACCTATCGAAGCATAATTGATGAATACTTTTTTCTCGTCTAATGACAGTTTCTTAATTATATTATCAATGACCAATTTACTAGCTTGATGAAATACGATCAAATCAATGTCATCTAAAGTTTTCGATGTTCGCGATAAAAGATTATTTATACTTTTAGGAACAACATTCATTGTAAATAAAAAAACATTACTGCCATTCATTTCAAGGTTACTAGTTGACTTGTTTTTAATTAGGTTTGGGTTTCTTGCTCCACTGCCCTTTACAATCAACTTATCAAATCCTGAACCATCTGTCCCAAAATCGAATGGACCAATATCATCAGTTTTACTGAGTTCTACAAAAACAGCCGAAGCTCCATCACTAAAAATTGGTCGGCAGGTCCTATCATTCTTCGCAATATATTTTGAATAGGTATCTGCGCACAATATTATACCCTTAGTTGCAACACCAGATTCAATCAGGCCTCCTGCCACACTAAGTGCATAAATAAAACCTGAACACCCTAGATTTATATCAAAAGCCATACACCTTTTGGTCAGACCTAGCTTAACTTGAAGTATGCAGGCACTAGTAGGTAAAACAAAATCTGGTGATTGCGTAACCAGGATTAACAGATCAATTTCTTCTAAATTGACAATATCACTGTGAAGAAGTTTTGTGCCCGCTTCAAAAGCCAAGTCAACTGCAGTTTCATCGGCTGCAGATATGTACCGGGTTAAGATACCAGTTTTATCTAAAATTTTAGGAATATCCCAGTCAGGATTATCTTCTTTAAGAGTGTCGTTCGTCTCAACTAAAGACGGCAGATGATATGATATCGCACTGATTTTCAACTTCATTCAGTAGCCCTTGCTTTGAATAATTTTGGAGGGGGTTATTAGATCAATAATAATTAGATTTAAATAAATCACTTAGTACATTCATCTATATTAAACTTCTATAACTATTTTAGCCACTCAAGCGTTAGAATAATTAACTAATAAACTCAACATTAATTAGGATATTGCTTTTCCTTCTATGTGGTCAACGACTAACTGAGCTGCAATTCTATTGGCGTTAGCCATGATAGTAAAAGTGTGAGATTTAGGTGGCAGTGTGCTTAGAGCCGCGCCATCCACTACATAAACACCTTCGACTCCTGCCAACTCACCAGATTTATAAAGCTCAGCAGCACCAGGATAGTCTTTCATTGGTAGCGTTCCAGCATAGTGTATGTCTTCTCCCGGCATAGTGACTTGAAATCCACCAGGTAAAACAGCTATTCCATATAGGGCAAAAGTTGCCACCAATTTACTGCGCAATTCGGCTATTACACTTCCGATATTACTTCGATAAGTGCCCCTGATTTTTACTTCACCAGATTTAGTCACTTGCATATAATGGTTGCCATAATCGCTACTTAAAAAACAGTTTGCCAGCAACATAGATGGCTGCAAGAAACGAATTAATGATCTGGACAATGGATAACTTAATGGTACATGCTTAATGTATTCGTTTGACAGGATTGAACCCGCAGGCATAATACTGCCAAAAGCATAACCTTCCTTAGCACTAGCATCGTCTACCCGAAAAGAGAGTTGACCCATCGAGAAAAAATCACTATTGACAGTGCGTCCGACGCGCTCTGGCATACTTATTGCGAAGGCCACTATAGGTGTAGACAGCACACGGATTTCGTGATTTGTCATTCCCAGTGAGGTCAATACTATCTTGGCTGAGGCTAACGTACCAGCAGCCATCACTAACTTTGCTGCGTGAAAACTTAACGGCCTGTCATCTAGCGTCGACCGAGCATTCACTTTAATAGTATTCCCCGTTTTAACAAAACGTTCAACATAGGTTTCATCCTGATAAGTGAAATTATCAAATCTTTTTAGGCGGTCTAAATCATGCTGAGCTGAATAGATTGAACCATAGGCACACCCCCATAAACACAAACCACAAGACTGGCAAGCACCGTTCTGTGCATTCCCTGTGGACTTTACAGCATGCCGTGTTCTACCAAACACTATTCCACGTGAATTAGCCACTTTTGGTCGTCGCTTGTAACGCTTGAGCAACAGATCAGCATTAGTTTCGAGCTTCAGTGGGGGCAGGAGCGAATAAAAATCACCATGAAAGTCAGCCATATCATCGGCCTCACCACTTATGCTCATTCTCTCAGCAACACTTTTATATGAGGCTTGAATATCCTGTGTACTAATTGGAAAGTCCTTCAAATCATTATCATCAAAGCAACTAACACCAGCACCCCAAGCATTAGACAATCCACCACTAGCTAAAGAACCTACAGCGTTAAAGTTCTCCGTCTCCACGGCGTACCGTTCATGAAAACCTTCGAACACAAACTCATTGTTCGGTGCCCTGCATTTTGGTGACGACGGTTTTTTATCATCAAGCGCTGAAAAGTTCTTTCCTAAAAAAAAGCGCCACTGATCGTTACTTTTCTGACGCACATCCGAAAGATTTAGCCCCTTGGGAATAAGCACACCCTTTTCACCAACGTCTAGCATTAACACCTTGAGACCGGCCTCAACAAGAGGAAATGCAGCAGAGACTCCTGCCGGTCCACTACCGACAATAATAACGTCAATCATCGAAGGCATTTTTTAGTACCACTGGTGAAATAAAACCGCATTTAACAATAAGGGATACTGACATGGAAATCAAAATAAGGGGCAGTTCCTTCAAACTTTTAAACACCACATCAGTTAAAGCTCTAATAGCGCTAGAAGCTTTAAATAATGTATATTGTCCAGACAATTCAACTGTTGATTCAGCAACAAAATTTGCAGCATCTAGACACCAAACCAAACGACTTCGGCTTTCTTGGTCTAAAGGGAGAATAGGAAAACGTGGATCAACCATACGAATCAAAAAAGGGAACCTCAGCAATAAAAATGGCAATCTCAGTCTGCGCGAAGACTTCCATTTTGCTATTGCGCCAACATATCTTCGAGCCAAAAAAGGTGGTACTTTTTTACCTGACACATAACTCAATAATGCTAAACCTTCTTCTAACAAAGCTCGGCGAGAATTTGGTTTATTACACAGCCCGTCAACCAGCCCTCTAGGCTGAACATCAAGCAACGCAAGAGAATCGAAGGTATCCATTTCTTTTAGCGCCAACAGACCATCAATTCGCTCAGAATCTACTAACTTGGGAAAAGGCAATAGATTGACTATTCGAGAAAAAAAAGATAGCAGAAATACAGGCGTTATTAGTATAAACGGCAATCGCCTATAGCGATACCAAGCAATCGTCTTCAAAAAATCGCTAAACCTTAATGAAGTTGAACTCGCAATATTATAAATATTACTCCTATGACCAAAGCCAGATAAAATATTTAACAAAGCTAGAGACAGGTCATCAATATGAATAGGCTGGACTCTGGGAGAAGGAATTAACGCTGGTAAAACGGGAAGTCCCTTCGCCAAAGAACAAAGTAAGGCAAAAAGCGCGCCATAATTATGACCACCGTATACAAGTCCGGGCCTCACAATAACGCCACCTTGACTGGAAACCATCTGCTCTATATTCCATTTAGTTCGCCCGTATTTTGTGGGTGCGAATTCTGCAGCAGACTGACTTGAAACAAATAAAAAGTTATTTTTTTTATCAAAAGGCAATATATCCAATAGCTGGCGACAGGCGTTATATTCAAGCTGGCCATCGACACAAGTATTGCTAGCTATTGCCGCCAAGTGAACTATAGCATCAACTTCCTTAAACCAGTCAGTATGCGGTGCGACTTCCATGGAATAGAGGTGAGATTCAACTCCCTGTATCTGGAATTGCTTAGGATCCCTAACAAGCGCCACCACAGATATACCACGAAATAACAAAAAATCAACAAAATGACGCCCAACGTAACCATTGGCTCCTGTAACGGCAATTTTTTTAACGGTGGAATTGGCATCTAACATACGTTTCACCTACGACTTTCTTTCCTGAACATTAAATACAAGTTTATCCGCCAGAAAAAAACTCAAGCCAACGCAGATAACATCTGCAATGAACTTAGCAGCTGTATCCAACAGATAGGAAGAAAGAAACAAGAGTAGCAACGTGCTCAAAACTGAATTAAAAATAAGTAATAAAGTAAAACGAAGCGCTTCGCCGTTACCACCACCTTCAACAACACTGCCAAAAGTGAAATATTTATGCAGAATAAAAGCATAAACCCCTGCGAACACCTTGCCACAAAAATTAGCAGCGACAAGCCTTTCTGGAAGAAAAGAGACGATCGCTAAAAATGTTCCCATGTCAATCGCATAAGCAGTAACCTGAACTAGATTGTATCTAATGATTTTTTTAAACACATTATTTATGCCTAATAACAATTATATGATGAAGAGCAAAAAATTTTGCAAACGGAGCCATTAAAAACTCAATCGCTCTAAGTGGAACTTCCATAAAATCAGGAACGAGTGAGACAAAGTTAAGCCCTCCCGACATGAAGTAACGCATATAATTCATAAGTGGTTTCTGATAGACAATTTCCAGATCTGGGTATTTTTGATTAAAAATGGATAAGTCCCTCTTAAATACCACATAGCTCAATGCTTGATTGGCATCAGAGGCTGGACCTGATGAAGGCGTTTTCCATCCGTTCATTTTTTTATCAAAGCCTTCTTCACTAAAAAGATGCTGATACATAATAGAGGCCAGCGGCCCATAATAAGGCTCAATTAGAATTGCTCCTCCCCCGCTTGAAAGAACACGATTTAACTCAGAAAAAAACTCATCAGGATCTGAAAAGTGATGGAAACAGTTTGAACCATATATAGCTCGTACACTTGCATCCGCAAGATTCATACTCTGAGCATCCAATACTATATCGTGATCATCAGAAGCCACTATATCTGTAGACAACACATCACTATAAGAATCTTTAATGGGACATACACCTGCACCAAGTTCAAGTCTCAGTCCTAAAACGTCTGAAAAAAACTTAATATCAAGGTTCATAAACTGATCATGAAATTCAGAAAAAACATTCCTTAACATTATTTTTTTCTTCAAAACTATTCTATGAGCGACTAGCCTATCTTCAGAATTAATGTCCACACCATCCATTTCTTTTGCCGAAAGAAAGGCGCCAATAGACGAAAAGAAACTCATAAGTTCACCAAAAAATTATTTATATATAAAAAACAAAAGTTACACCCTATCTTTTGAACTTTGACATCCTATGAATCGGCCGAGAAGGCACTGAATTAATATCATAACTTAAAAATCCGAGAATTAATTGAACGCCAACTATTATCGGCAAAGCAGAAACCATAACCGTGCCAGCTGAGGATGGAGCTCCGTTAACCAGTGAATGACTCCATTGGTAACTTCCAAATATAACACCAAAAATAAGAGCCATTAAACCCAACGGTAACTCCAATGACGCTAAAGACATATCGCGGAGATAATAGTTGTAAAATATTCGTTTTATGAGGTTACGAATATGTTTAATAAGAAACTCACCCATGATCTTAGAAATTTTGAGGTTACTCTTCTCGTCACCATATTTTGCATCCATAGGTACATCTACAACAACTGCTCGCACGGTATTGAGACGAAACAACATATCGGTTTCAAAGAAATAACGATGACTTATTTTATTAAAAGGCAAATGTTTGGCAACATCAGAATGAATTGCAGTATATCCATTAGTAGGATCAAATAAATTCCAATATCCGGAAGAAAGTTTAGTCATCAACGATAGAATGGCATTTCCAAACAACCTCATAGTTGGCATTGTTCGGATTCTTTCAAGGTCATAAAATCTATTACCTTTCGTATAATCAGCCTCACCTAGGACAATTGGTTCAATAAAAGCAGCTATCAAACTTGGGTCCATCTGCCCATCGCCATCTACCTTTACAATAACCTCAGCTCCATCTTCAATTGCAACCTGATAACCTGTCATTACAGCACCGCCTACTCCTTTATTACGCTCATGATATATAACCCGGACTCTATCGCTACTGATGCTGGACTCGACTAATGCTCCAGTTTTATCAGGACAACCATCATCCACAACATAAATCCGCCACACCAAATCTGGTATTAACTTAATAACATCAACTATTTGCACACTAACTCTGTAGGCCGGTATTACCACGGCTATACGGCTTTCAATATTATGCCTTTTATCTAAAATCTTCATTGCTGAAATGAAACCTCTTCAACGTTTATTGGCACATTAGAATGGCCCACAGCAAAAACAAGTCCAAAAGATGCACTTTTAGGTGAAAACACTTGTACTGAGTGCCTTTTAGACACTCGAGAACATTCAAAAACTTTTATAAATGGCTCTATAAGGACTTTCTTTTTATCCATCCAAATTACCTGCATCCGCACCGTTGCAATATCAGTTACACAACTGGCTCTAACTGATAACAAGTAGTTTCTTTTTTCTTTTACTGCAACAATCTGGGTAGCAGGGGAATTAACAGAAACCGTTACACCTGGATTATTCCTTTTAACTCCTTCTGAAAAATGCCAAAATTCATTTTCTACAAACTGTTTGTCATTTATAAGCTCTATATTTCTTGCCTTCACTCTCCGAACCGAAATAGAACCAAAACTTTGAATATGCACCGTTACATCCTGAAGAATTAATCTTGTCTCGTTTGTGTACCAACCTTCATCTAAAATAATAAATTCAACTCCGTTATCAAAAAAAATCTTTTGCATTTTTTGAGACGTGTCCGCTGAGAATATCAAACCCTGAAATGTATTATTGTACCAATTTGGGACTAGGTAATCTGCCTTCATACCCGCCACTTGCGGTTCGGAAAAAACAGCTACCGGAGTATTATGAAAATTCAATTCATTTATTAAACTGACGGCATTTCTTATAGGTAGCCGTGATTGGATATAATCTCTCCTGCCACTTTCACTAAATATTGGTTCTAATTTTATAGAACCGTAATGCGTTGCTGATCTCAAAAAGAATACATTTAACCCAATCGTAATTATAATAAAAGTATACAAAATGTGCCGTAAGTGTTTTTTTTGATTAAAAAAAACATTCGATATGCTTATACCTATGACGGCACAAAGCATAACTACAGAGGGAAATATATATCTGAGATAAGCAGTCGCATAAAAGGTAAAAACAAAGACCATTATAGCAAAAAAAGCTAAAGCTAAGCCTTTACGATGCTTCATAAAGCCCAGAAAAACTAACGAGGGCAATAACAACAGAAGCCACTGAAAACCTGCAGAGCCTAAACCACCCTCCAAATAATTAGATGCATTGAAGGTAATATTATAGATCGTATCCCAAGTGACTCCAGTCCCATAAATGGATCCTCCAAATTTTGCAGTGGAATAGAGCGATGATTGAAAATATTCATTGAAAAAAGGAAATATAGGGTTACCCGTTATTAGATATGCAGTAAGGTACGGAATAGAGCCTATTAAAAAAAATATCATCAGTCCCAATAAAATACTTGGGATTACGCTTTTTTTATACCAGTATTTATAACCAACGAGACAAAATAATAAGAGCACTGGCAACGCCATAAAAGTGACTGCCTTTGCAGCTAGGCCACTGGACAGAAGTACTGCTGAAACAATTAGATTTTCTTTTTTATTATCCGAAGTCATTAGTTTAAAAAATGAGAGTGTTCCTCCTACTATAAAAGCTGACCAAATAGATTCAATGTATAGACTGCTCGCTTCTAAAAAGGTCAGTGGCGTCAGAAGAAATATAAGTATCGAGCACTTGCCTCCTAAATCGTTGCCTCCAGCCCAATTGACAAGATCATGAATCAACCAACACAATACAAAAATGAAACTAATATTGATTATACGAACTGCATATTCTCCAGCAAGCATATTCACCAATGTGTAGATCCAATCACCCTGCATAGGCATAACGGTCCATACATATTTCGTTACATCAAAATTCCATTGGTGATTGTAAGCAATAAATTCTGGCAGAAATAGGTGTGATACCAAGCTATCGTAGCCGACCTCTGGCATCAAGGCGAGAAGGAAGTAAATTAGTGCTACTGTAGCAATCACAGTTTCAAATAAGTTTGAAATCGGTGATTGTATTCGTACGCTTTTTATTATTTGGAAAAAATTTTGGAATATTCCTTTTTCAAAAAGCAATGGACCAAACAGCACCAAGCTATATATACCTTTGTAATTGTAAGGTGTATGAGCCCAAAGCCCAATAATTGTAGCAAAAATAGTGGCACCAACTAAAAAAATCACCGAGCCTGAAAGAACTTCTGTATTAATACCCAACACACGAAGCAACTCTCGCCCTACGATAAAGCATGAAAAACCAAACAAAATACAGACAGTCAGTTGCCAGAGCATACCAGCTGCGATCGAGAGAAATAAAATCAGTACGACACCAACAGAAAGCCGGTTAAGATTTAATCTTCTAGAAAAATACTCTATCCCACCACCAACGAGTATGACAAAAAATATCAGTACTCTGAAATCCTTTAACATTTGCGACAAGTTTGCCAAATCAGAAGGATTTATTTGAAATAACCCAAAGGTGGTTACCGTCATACCCACAAAAGCACTCAGGAAGAGAGCAATAATTTTAAATTGATTAAGCAAATTCAACTTAGTCTCTTTTATTATTTTTTAAAGTCGTTAAACGGCTTAGTATTTCAGTTAACATCTTGAATGCCCTTCTCATAAAATAAAAATATCTTAAGAAAATCTCAGTTATTTCAAATATAAGATTTTAGTTAAATGGTTCTGACCTTCGCTTGAATTAATAATTACAGATTTAATATTTGAACAAATTTATTGCTTACGATCGCTCTACTCAGTTAATACTTAGTCACTCTTAGTGGTATTCAACATCCACGACAAAGTCTCTTCTAATTCATGCTGAGGCCAATCATAAAGCCTACCTTTCAATCTACTATTGTCACCTTTAAGTACTTTTATCTCATTATCTCTAATAAATTCGGGATTTACTTTTACAGTAATACTGTGCCCTGTAATTTTTTGACAAAGAGCAACAACCTCTCGCAATGAGTAGGGCTGTCCAGTACAAATATTAAACAATTCTCCTGTGGGTCCTAATTCTAAAAGTTTTCGATATATTATAGATACCGTTCGCACATCACCAAATTCCCTCCAAACATCAAGGTTACCAAGTTCAATCGTAGTTTTCTTGGCTTGAAAATGAGCTACTATTTTGGGAATTAAAAAAGAAATGTCTTGACCTAGACCCGTATAATTAAAAGGTCTAACAATAACGATCGGCAATTTTTTAATCCATAAGTTAGCCATTTTTTCCATGGCTAACTTACTCACGGCATAGTCATTGACTGGGTTTGGATTAACCTCTTCGTTGAGAGCTCCTCCTGAATGATTGCCATAAACATTTGCACTACTAACTATAAGAACACTTTTTAAATTTTTTGAACTGTTAGACAATGCCAGTAATAGGTTCCGGGTACCAACTAAATTTACCTCATAAAAACTATTTGCGTTATCAAAACCAACAAACGCAACTGCAGCCAAATGAATAACGGCATCAGGTTTTATCGAATCTATTTCGTCAGACGATGCTTTAGAATCAGTTAAGTCAGAACTTAATCTACAAATACTATGCTCGTTGTTTATTAATTCTTCACATACAAAACGTCCAGTAAAACCAAAAGATCCTGTGACTAAAACCTTCATGAAAATGACTGTCCGTTGGCATTTCTCTGAAGGTCTGCATTTATCATCATAGAACATAGATCTTCTAAATTTGTATTAGGCTCCCAACCCAAATCTTTTTTTGCTTTTCCATAGTCCCCTATCAATATATTAACTTCAGCAGGTCGATAGAACTTAGGGTTAACCTTAACTATCGTATTCCCCGTCACAGTATCTGTGGCCGTTTCATTTTCACCCGTGCCATTCCATTCAACATTTATTCCAACGGCCTTACATGACATTGAAACAAATTCTCGGATAGTTTCAGTACGATTAGTTGCAAGCACATAAGTATCAGGTTTTTTAGCCTGAAGCATCAGATACATACCTTCGACATAGTCCTTAGCAAAACCCCAATCTCTTTTTGCGTCCATGTTCCCTAACTCTAAGACACTCTGCTGGCCAAGACTGATTCTAGCAATACCATCCGTAATTTTTCGCGTCACAAATTCAAGGCCTCGGAGTGGTGATTCATGATTAAACAATATGCCACTGACACCAAATATATCATAAGACTCTCGATAATTAATCGTCATCCAATGGGCGTAAAGTTTCGCAACACCATAAGGGCTACGTGGGTAAAATGGTGTTGACTCAATCTGTGGGATTTCCTTAGCGTCTCCAAACATTTCCGAAGTCGATGCTTGATAGAAACGAATTTTGGGATTAACTATACGAATCGCCTCAAGTAAGTTCAAAACGCCTATACCCGTAATTTGCGCAGTGGTATGGGGTTGATCAAAAGATACCGCCACAAAACTTTGTGCAGCAAGATTATACAATTCGTCAGGCTTTGCCATTTCTAAAAGACGAATACTCGAACCTACGTCAGTTAAATCATATTCTACCAAATTAAGATTAGGATTATTCTGAATACCAAGTTCTTCTAAGCGCCAAAAATTGGTCGACGACGTTCGCCTATAGGTCCCATAAACCGTGTAGTTTTTCTCTAGAAGTAACTCTGTTAAATAAGCTCCATCTTGGCCAGTAATTCCCGTAACAACGGCTGTTTTACCCATTAGAAAATCCCATGTTAAAATATTTATGATTACTTAGTTCTTTAATCCCTAAATAAGGATTATTAATTATTTTCATTTCAACTTGGTCATTTTCCAGAATTACAAAATAACCTATAGTAATGACTTTATCTGTTGCCAAGTTTATGATTTTAACTTCTAACTTGCCAACTTCTTTCAACATCGATGATGATATGGTAGCCGTTATTAAATCTTTTTGAACGAGGGTAATTAATGCAGGTTCATCGTTTAAAAGAAGAGTAAAATTTTCATTAGCAGTTACGCCAGACAACTGAACCCAAACGCCCATCTCACCACCAGGTTGCCGATTAGGAATCACGCCTAAAACTGTTGACTGCGGCCCCCAGTTGCCTACAGTGAGATCGTTCGACTTCGAAAAAGACCGCCCTTGAGAAGATCCTACCATCTCCCCAAAGTAGTTATCCAATCTTGCTTTAGAGGTAACCGCTATCTTCACTGAAAACTCATAAGAAAGGTGATGCCTGTCATAAGTAAATGGCACACGGTTTTCGTCAAATATTTCACAATAACCATCAGAGCAAAACGCGTCTCGTTTGCTCAAGAAAAAATATTTATATTCTTCGACAATAGCTTTTAATTGAATTAACGGATTAGCCGTGTTGATTACATTTTTCATCACCATTAAACTATCAAAACCATAAAAATTCATTACCTCATACATTTCTGTGGTCAAAACAAAATAGTCACCAAGTACAACAACTTTCTCAATGTCAGATACTTTTAAAAAAGACAGATATTCCTTTAAATATTCTGGGGTATACCAACCAAACATAACGTTAATAACAATATAGTCAAATTGTTTTAAATACTCCACATCATAGCGAGACAAATTCAATGCTTTACAGGCCAATCGATCAGGATGCTTGGCCGGTGTGATACTCTCGATATCATGGTACGGGGGACAGCCACCCAACTGCGACAATGAAAAGTTGTGGTAGGGATAGATTGCTTCAAATGCATTTAAACCATCGACTGCATGACTATCACCTATTACTAAAGAGTTTACTTGGCCATCAACTAAATCATCACAAGCATCCCATCCCTTCTTTTGACAAAGTTTTTGTCGAACTCTAAATCGCCGTTCTTTGCCTTTTTTCAAATTTTCAATTGAAATACTTTCTGAAGTGGCCCAACTGCGCCAGCCCCATCCACTATTTGCCCACATCGATGCGCCAATATAACTAAGTATTAATGCAATTATCACACTAAATAACAAAAAACGTACATTACTTTTCTGTATTTTTCGAAAGGGCTTCTCAATAACAAAGTACATAAGTACCGCTGCAACAAGGGACACAATCACTAATAATAGAGACTCTATGGATCGAAGTTCGCCACTATTGAGGTAACTTTTATAAAAAACCATAATCGGCCAATGCACTAAGTACAACGAATAGCTAATTAAGCCGATACTAACACTGACACGGTTACTTAATGTTAATCCTAAATATTTTGCATTGCCTGCATATATACATAGTGCTGTACCAATGCATGGCAACAAAGCACTTATTCCCGGGAAAACCGTTGCTTCATCGTAAAGAAAAATAGAATATGTGACCATACTTAAACCGATCAAAAGGATCAGCTCTAGTAACCAACCTTCCTTCGGCTGTTTTTTTACCAACCAAACTAGGATGGCACCAATTGAAAATTCAAATACTCTGAATGGTGTTAAGAAAAATGTAGCGTCAGCATAACCAGAAATTAGTAATTGACAGAAATAAAAGCTCAATAACCCCACTACAACTATTAGTATGGGTAGACCAACCTTCCTTGATACAAAACATCCTATTAGAAAAGGCCAAATAAAATAAAACTGTTCCTCCACCCCTAGTGACCATGTATGCAGTAAGGGCTTCAGTGAAGATGTTGTTTCAAAATAACCACTTTCAGAATAAAAAAATAGATTTGAGAAAGACAAAACCGCATGCAGCAAAGAGCCCCCATAGCTGACAAGCTGCTGTGGTGATAAAAACCATACTGCCAACACAGTAGTACAAAATAAAGTGAAAAACATTGCCGGCAATAAACGGCGAGCACGTCGCAAGTAAAATCGCCCAAAGTCCACTTTACTATTTTTTTCTACTTCGTTGACTAGCAATCGAGTTATTAGGAAACCACTGATTACAAAAAAGACATCAACACCAACATACCCACCACTAAAAATGGAAAACCCTGCATGAAACAATATTACCGCCATTACCGCGATAGATCGTAAGCCATCGATTTCTGGCTGATAAAATTTAACTTCAGGTAATTTTTTTTCTATCATAGCTATTCACTGCGCTTAGCAACTTTTTTATCTCTATGCAAAGACAGTGGAAGTTCGCCACGTATAGTATCAAACTGCATTGAGGAGAGAATAGTTGATAAACTTTTCCAAGCCGAATCAATACCCCATTGCTGCTTTGAAAAAGTCAAAGCATTAGTACTTATAGTTTGCCATAGGGACTCACTTTCATAGATCATAGCAATCATATCAATATAATTATCAACACTGTCAGCAACTAAAACATTTTGGCCATGGCTGAGTGACATGCCTTCAACCGCAACCGATGAGGCAACAACCGGCAAACCAGCTACCATTGCCGATCCAATCTTACCTTTAATTCCAGCACCAAACCTTATTGGGGCCACAGAAACACGCATGGAATCTAACAAAGGGCCCAGCTCATCAACAAAACCAGTAATCAGAACGTCATCACATGCTAGTACCTTGATCTCCTTGGGTACGTTACTACCCACCACATGGAAACGCACATTGGGTAGGCGCTCACGCAAACCTGGCATAATGTCGGCTACAAAATACTGTACAGCATCGACATTAGGCGAATGGTCATAACCACCGACGAATACAACATCTTTTCTTTGAGAAAAAGCAACATCTGAGCCAGTAACGTCTAATACTAATGGAAATAAATGAATATTCTCTTTTGGAAAGTCTTTAAGCAGAAGTTGCAACTCAATCGTGCTATGAACAATTGTCGCGTCAGCTTCACCAAAAGCACGATACTCTTGGAGCTTCATTAATTCTGCGGCCTGGAGCTTGTTATTATCTGATTTTAACTCGGCCTCACGCTTCATTCGCAAAAAGTGTAAATCTACTGGGCTAAAAAGCAACTTGATTTTGGGACAGTAGCGACGCAAAGTATTCGCATGCCGCTCCATTACAGCTGAGCGATAAAGAAAAGCTAAGTCATACCGACTACCAAATTTTTTCAAATGATCTTTTACACTAAAGATATAGGGTTTATAAAGAACTTCGACACCAACTTTTTGCAAGGCATTGGTATATTCTGGGATATATAGCAAGTTGTCTTCTGCAATAAAAGTCACTTGGAAGCCCATCTCGCGCAACAACAGCATCTGATTAAAGACTATAACTGAACCGGCATCTTGATTAGCTTTAGGCGTGCAGTGGTCTATTACAAGGACTCGGCGAGTGGCCATTCGATCCTTGGCTTCATCAATCATCTCACCTGGAATTTGGTGTTTTGATAATCTACCTTGCCACCGGGTGAACAATTTTTTCATGTTTTCAACTTGATAGGACTTAGCGCCCGCGCCGTTGACATCAGTCCCTGACGTTATTCCTTCGTAGTGAATAATCGTCGACATAGGTTGGTATATTACCCGATAGCCTTGATCTCTTATTTTCAAAGCCAGGTCGGCATCCTCACAATAAGCTGGGGCATAGTGAGAATCAAAACCGCCCAATTTTTCAAATAAGAACCTCGGTACCATTATAGATGCGCCTGAGCAATAATCCACTTCACGTGCATAATTATAAATTGGGAGGCTTGGATCCTGTAGTTTACCAAAATTCCAAGCACTACCATCTTTCCAAATAATTCCACCTGCTTCTTGTAAACGGCCGTCAGGATAAATTAGTTTCGATCCTACAAAACCTGTACCAGGAAAGTCATGAAAGCTTTGCAACAATGCATCCATCCAATCATTTGTCACTTCAGTATCATTATTAAGAAAATATAAATATTCGCCTTTTGCAATATTGGCACCTATGTTGCAAGCACCAATAAAGCCTTTATTACTATTGTTCTTAACAAGAGTTACTCCTCTAACAAATTCCAAAATAGTTGCTGTATTATCTGGCGAACAATCATCAACGATGACTACTTCAAAGTCGACACTCGGTGTATTAGCGGCTATAGATGCAAGGCACTGTAAGGTAAAACCAATTTCCCCATAAACAGGGATTATCACCGATACCAGGGGGGCGAGAGAGTGTGAAATAGTAATAGTTTTGGCAAAATCTTCGTGTGTTTGAAAGCTCGGCAGCATTCCATACTGAGGTGTCCATAGGTTGTTCTGAACCTTAGTCTTTGTAATGAGCTTGAAGTAATATTTCAAGAAAACGCTGCGAAGTATCGCCTTGGTTTTATTATTAATGGGGAGAGCATAGAAGACTCTTTTGCCAAAAAATAACCCTGCTTTAGAGTACCGCTTAAATTGCTGAGAAGGTGAACTAACCCAACGCCTTACTTCTCGTAAAGGTTTTGTAAGCTTCCAGGAAGAACTGTTTAGAATCGTTTTAAATTTGAATTTCTCTTCCTCTATCAGCCCATAAAGATATTTTTTTTCAGTAATGAGTCCATCAACCTGTTCATCTTGCTTAACAACTAGCTGATTAAGGCCTATGATCTGCTCGTCTAATGCATCAATATTTAAACGTAGTTCATCATTTAATGCATCAATATTTAAACGTAGTTCATCATTTTCCATGTTATGCAAAGATAAATAGAGGCTCAACAGATTTAGATCATCTCTCCATCTAGTAAATAAAGATTTCATTTCGGGCGAAAAAGAAGACTGAGTTGATAATGTGTACTCGGAAAGTCTAACATAAACCTCTTTGACCAACATCGGGACATTGGGCTCTCTTTTGAGCTGTTCAATACTGTATTTAGTGTTTCTCAAATTATTCTTTAAAAAATTACTGGTATATTCCTCTAGCTCACGCAGATCAGTATTCAGACCTAACATAGCTGAAATTTTTGACAGCTCCCTTACCGGTGAGCTAATTAAATTATCATAATCGATCAATACCACTTCAAAATCCACAACTACAACGAGGCTTCTAACCACAGATTCCAACCACAAGAGATAACTTTTTTCCCTGTCAAAATCGTCTCGCTTCTTAAGTGATTCGACCACACTCATAGGGTTTCGAATTGACACCACGAATTGCGTAGGGAAATCACATCCATCAAAAACTTTTAACCAAAAAGGGAGTAGTTTTGTTACTCTAGGATCTTTAAAACCAAAAACACCATACAACTCAATTTTTTCAGCAAGCATTTCCAATGCTCGTATTTGGTAACCTTTTTCAATTAACTTATCAACCATTGCAGGGGTTACAATAGATAAAGAATCCCAGCTAAGCCCAATAGCAGTTAACATTTCTATATTAAGAGCATTGAGATCAATATCCTCCCAAAACCCTTTTGGATTAACTCCTTCAACTGGAGGCATTAAATTACTACCAAGGTTAACACTCATTACCTGTAATGCCCGTGTAATTGCACTGGTGCCACTGCGATGCATTCCCAAAATAACAATCAGTTTTCTATTTACAATTTCCACAAATAACCCGTTCTTTAGTCTTGCGCTTGTTGTAGTTCAATTTCTGGATGGCAGTCAAAGTCAACTAAACCTGTTGCCAAACTTTCCGTATCAGACTGTACCCTGAACATAGCAATATCAATTAAACGATGCAGAAATGTTTCGCTACCATCCACATCACCCACAACACCTGCATTCAGAAAATACACGCCCGGGTTCAACGCACAGCGGAAACGAAAGTCGATATGATAGTTTGATCCCGCTTCAACATAAGACAAACTCTTTCGCGTTGAACATGCCGATGCACATCCACCTAACTCAACCCCGGATGTAGTCTTTATAACCATGCCAAACCGAAGATTGCAGGCGCTTTTGGTAAACCGAACCGCGTAGGTATACCGATAAGTCTTGCCTCGCACCAACTCGTTGACTTGTTCACCAGACAACGTCAGTACAGCGGGCGAGTCAATATAGGCCCCGTGGGATTCATACACAATCGTGCTGCTCGGTTTAAGATGCGGATCAAAATTTTCTTGGGGTTCTTCTAGTTTTTCACCTGGCAGTATGTCTAGCTGTGCTCCTTGTTCTGCTCCATGGCTAGCAACAACTGCATGCTCATCCATCTGGCAAATTTGTTCGCGAATACTTTCTCGTTTTTCTGCTGGTGCATAAAGCAGTTTTTGATAACGGCCCACTATCTGTTTAGGTGCACCGACAGTCAGTTTTTCTCCTGAGTCTATGAGCATTGCACGATCGCATAACTCAACAATCGTGGAGCCAGAATGTGACACGAACAGGATCGTAGCCCCTTTATTTTTGATGGCTTCAATGCGGGAAAAACATTTTCGCTGGAATAGTTCGTCGCCCACTGAGAGCGCTTCATCGACGATGAGAATTTCCGGATCAACATTGACAGCCACCGCAAACGCTAACCGTAACATCATACCGCTGGAATAAGTCTTTACTGGTTGCTCGATGAAAAGTCCAATATCGGCAAAAGAAGCAATATCATCAAAGCGCGAGTTAATTTCATCGTTACTCAATCCCAGCACGGCGGCATTCATATATATGTTTTCACGCCCCGTGAACTCGGGATTGAAGCCAGAACCTAGCTCCAACAGTGCTGCAACGCGGCCATTGGTTTGTATACTTCCGTTGGTGGGAGTCAGAGTACCGCAGATCATTTGCAGCAGCGTAGATTTACCCGATCCGTTGAGCCCAATGATGCCGACGGTTTCACCTTTCTTAAC
>Ga0114998_10000989_pt1 | contig 21764 bp, 20 predicted proteins | sample ArcticOcean_MG_C_5_FD_87044 | JGI IMG/M metagenome (GOLD analysis project Ga0114998, IMG submission 87044) | Marine microbial communities from western Arctic Ocean - ArcticOcean_MG_CB4_138 | ecosystem: Environmental > Aquatic > Marine > Oceanic | place: Arctic Ocean: Canada Basin | collected... | reverse complement strand
GCCTGTCAAGATGACATCGCCGGGGTTCAGGCTCATAAATTGACTGAGATAAGACACAATATGGGCTAATCCATAAGCCATGGTGCTGGTCGATCCGTCTTGCATCTTTTTACCGTTGACCGTTAGCTACATAAGCAAATTCTGCGGGTCTGCAACGTCGTCATGGGTCACCTTGATAACGTCAATATCAAAGCCATTTCTCGTAATCACTTACCAATAGATGGCGCGGAGGTTCGTCTTCTTCGATTTGTGAAAAACGGCCAATTGGCTCACGGAAGACATTGTCGGTATTATCGTCATTCACCGTTGATACCTCACCGATCAAAACGTCACCACCTTCACCCCAAAAGGCGTGCCAGTCTCCAGGCATGAGGGTCACGCTTTCTCCCGGGTTGAGACGGAGTTTTTCCCCTGGGGCGAAATCTCGGCGAATACCGTCACAGAACACTATTCCACCTGTATCGCTCGCAAACCCACCATCGGCATTAGATCCAAACAATTCCACCACTAAAGTCGCGCCACCACGATTAATGATATCTTCAGCTTTGATTACATGAGTATGCATCGGCGAGAGCTGGTCTTGCTTGGAAAGCAGCAGCTTTTCGGCATAGCACATGCCACCACCACTTTGTAGATCAGCCAATCGACCATTACGCAGGGTGAACAAAAACAGCCCCATAGAGTCAAAATCTCCTGCCCCGAAGTCAGTGATGTCCCAACCACATTGGGCACTGACAATATGATCGGCCATGCTCCGATTGGCGTGGAATTCTTTGGGGCTCCAGTAGGCGAAGGGCGGCAAGCGGAAGCCAAAGCTGCGGATTACATCATCCGCATGAGCCATAATTTCATTCACTCTTGAGCGTTTCATGCTGTGTCCATACTCACGTTCTCTTGCAAATTGCAGACGGTCAGATACTGCGCCTGCGTTGTTTCATTTTTTCATGTGCTTCGGGTGTACCGTCATGGAAGGATCCGAACCATTTATCCAACGGCACCATGCCGTCAGCATAATTCACTTCGAAATATTTATGATGGAGATAATGAGCGTAATAAGACGCATCAACAGATGTTTCCTCGCCGGTCACAAGACGGTCGAACCCAGTGTGCCCCTGCGCTGGAGCAACCCCAAGCCGAGATATGAGATTGATCATATGCACGGGATGCGCGGCTACCACAAAGAAGACCAGGGTAGGGGCAAAATAGATCACATGCTCAATCGGGTGCATCGACAGTCCTGACCAGGGTCCTGGATTGGTATTACGATGATGAAGCTTGTGCGCAATCCGATAGAGTGGTGGCCAGTGTAGAAAGCGGTGTGCAAAATAAAACCCTACCTCATGAACGAACGGTACAATCAAGAAAATTGCAGTAAATACCAACGGGTTCTCGACTGGGCTGATCATCGTCGCATAGCCATTGGCATAAGCCCAAAGCAATAGCACCTCGTAACATGTCCAAATAGGCACTCCGCTTGCCAGGGTCCAGAACATGTTGTCATAAGTCTGATTATTGAAGGTAAAGCGTTTTGAGTTTTCGTCAGGCCATTTCCGGTTATATTTAAAGGCTGTCCCCTGTTTTCGAAATGCATAAAGCCATAAATGCCAGCCACCATAGACAATCAGTGCTAGAACAAGATTGCGCAACAAAAGCACCCCGAACCATAGTAGCGAAAGTGTTTGGAAATGATCCAGTGACGGGGTCAGAAAGAACCAGATGCAAACGGCAGCGATAGCGTAGGGAACGTTCCACGGAAACAGATAACCAGGAAGACCAAAAAACCAGGTCAAAAGCGCCCTAGGCTTTGGAGGCCAAGTAAAGACTGGGCCGTAGCTAATCGGCTTATTTGGCGACCATTCGCCTCGGGAGCCCTCGCGGCCAAAATTAGATTCTTCCACTAAAATCTCCTTTGCAACAAAACCTGCCAGCCTGTGCATACTATAAAAATCCTGAGCGCTAGCCTGTCAAGGGCAAACAAACTCCGCGTTATTTCAAACCCGCCTTGTGTCAATGCTGATCGCAGTAGCGCTTGATGCTGGTGTACTGTTCTTTGATATCGATTGCCATCGATGGCGCGCCCCATAATTCGCTATCTCCGCCAAGTGCGCAAAATGCCAGCTCATTTTGAGGGCTGGCGCTTGACACCTGCTTGCTTGCGGCCGCTGGGCGCGTAATGCAAGTGATAGTCACCCTAGAAATTACATGAAGCTGTCCGGACACAGCAGTAAAGCTAATTAGCAACAAGCAGTTACAAGTGAGGGTGGGATATTTACTATATTTTTAACGTTAAATTTTCTATAAAAAGCTTTCTTTGTCTGTGGTTGTTCAGTAGAAAGGGATAGTAAAGGAAGGACAAGATTGGCTTACATAAATCAATTCACCAATGCATTTATTAAAATCCTACTAGTTGTTAGGAAACTTTATGGTGCTGGGTCGAAGTTTGGCGAAATTACAGTAAATTCAAACAACCTTTTGAAAACTCATATAGAAAGTTACGTGCGCCATTATTTTGAAGCTGCGCGTTTTACCTTGTCGTGAAACATGGCGACAATTTGTCACCGATGGTCGAACCTAAAATTCTCGCCATGACGGATCTGGTTAGCTCTATTTTAAATGTCCCGAAACAAGGTCTGCGTCGTGTAATTGCGATTGCAGGCCCACCTGGCAGTGGTAAATCAACACTTGCAAAGGATTTAGTCCCACTAATCACTCAAGCTGGAGGTATAGCGCAAGTCGTGCCAATGGATGGCTTCCACCTGGATAACCGTATCTTAATTGAACGCAATTTGATTCAGTTCAAAGGCTCACCCAGTACCTTTGATGTGCGTGGGTTTATAGAGTTAATTTCGCGGCTTAGCAACGAACCCGAAATTATATTTCCTAAATTTGATAGAGACAAAGACCTTGCTGTTGCAGGTGCGGGCTTTGTATCGGAAACATGTGATTTGGTTCTGGTAGAAGGCAATTATCTTTTATTGGATGCCCCCCTTTGGCGGGATCTTTGGAAATACTGGGATTTTTCAGTGTTTTTAGATGTCGAAAAATCAATATTACGAGAAAGATTAATGCAAAGATGGCTAAACCAAAGATTGTCCCTCGATCAAGCTAAAAAACGTTTGAAAGATAACGACTTTGTAAACCTTGAGACTGTAGTTCGCGACTCAAGCGTTGCCGATCTCACATTTGTTAATTCCGGTTTGGCCTAAGTACAAAACAATAATACATTTACATGCTCAATTTCTAAATCCTTAACCTGCTTAAATTATCTAAAAAGTAACAACTCATAAGTTAGTAATTGTGGTGACGAGGCCATAGATTTTGCGACAGCATCTATAGAAAAACTAATAAAACTAAATATTTGGTTTCACTATTATAATATTTGCTGTGTTACACGTCTGTCACTACATTTAGAGTTTGAGGGACGGTTTTCGGAATTCATCGTTGAATTTTACTTTAAGTGCTATCCACTGAGCCCATCGTGCGCTGTCATAGTCGGCAACATGGGCCGATGGCAGAACGCTCTTTTAATAATCAGATATACTGATATCTAGATAAATCTATGAATGTCATAAAAACTGTTTTACCTTTGTAAAACGCGACTACAAATGGGATTTTAGTATGGAATTTGATTCAAAGCGCTTCATTCGAGAAACAAAATACGAACTTTTACGCAGGTCCGATGTAACCAAATCATTTGTTAAAAGTCGCGATATGATGCTCCGCGAAGTTGAAGCCGTAAGAGCCAATCATGATTCTGGGATTCCCGTCATTCCACAAGTTGAATATGATAAAATTGCTGAAGGCGCCGTTGAAGAGCCGTTTCGCGAGTTGGTTCGTCGCCGCGGATGCGTGATTGTAAAAGGCGTTTTTGACCCTATCCAAGTTAGTGAGTGGAACCATGAGATTGGCGAATATATCGACCGCAATGACTATCTTACCGCCGCTAAAGAAAAAAAAGATCTAGACAAGTATTTCAGTGCGCTTGAAAACGCACAACCACAGATTTTTAGTCTTTACTGGTCGCGCCCACAAGTGTTGGCAAGGCAGGCAGAAAGTATGGCAACTACAAAGCGTTTCCTCAACCGACTTTATGATATTTCTGCCCCAATGGGGCCTGAATTCAATCCTGACAAAGATTTTGCTTATGCTGATCGTATACGTCGCCGTCAACCAGGAGACAAAACGCTTGGCCTCTCACCACACATGGACAGCGGTTCTTACGAAAGGTGGTGCGATCCAGCTTACCAAGCTATCTACCGTTGCATTTACGACGGAGATATCCAAAGCTTTGATCCATGGAAAGCCGCGTTTCGTACCCAAACACGCGAATATGCATCGCCTTCCGTCTGCTCGATGTTTCGTACGTTTCAAGGGTGGACTGCATTGACACCACAGGGTCCTGGCGATGGAACCCTCAGCCTATTGCCAATCGCAAATTCGATCGCCTATTTCTTACTACGGGCCTTGCAAAAAGATGTTGCTGAGGATGACCTTTGCGGCGCGTTACCCGGACGGGCACTGGGTGCAAGCCAAGAATGGCACAGTGAAATTTTGGATGGCTTAATCAGTATTCCAACAGTAGAGCCGGGTGACACAGTTTGGTGGCATCCAGACCTGATACATTCTGTGGCAAACGAGCATCATGGCCACAATTATGCAAATGTGATCTATATCGGTGCGTCACCAGTTTGTGCAAAAAATGAAGCCTATGCCCGCAGACAATCTGATGCCTTCCACGCGGGACGAAGCGCACCAGATTTTGCTTCAGAGGATTATGAGGTCAATTTCGAAGGGCGAGCAACAATTACCGACCTCACAGAACTTGGCCGTCGACAATTACACATCACCTAATTTCACCAAAGCTGAGTAGGTAGTAGGATCCTGTTTTTGAATTAATAACATTCCTTGCAGTAAAAATATACTTACGTAAAATGCTAGGCTAATGTGACGCGGCGAGTTAATCTTTGGTTTAATACGTTAGCTCGTAAACGAAGGGGGTTTAACATGGATAAAAGAACCGTAGGCCAAACGAAGCTTTCGATAGACAGCCTTGGACTTGGTGGCGCGCCACTTGGCGGCAATTTTGTCAACCTTGGGTACACACAAGCCGAAGAGTTGATTCAAACCGCAAAAAAGTTGGGCATTGGCTATTTTGATACAGCGCCTTGGTACGGCTTTGGTCGCTCACAACGTGTGATGGGAGACGTCCTGCGGGGTAGTAAATACGTCCTATCAGATAAAGTTGGGCGCTTACTTGCGCCTGGCCCAGTCGAAAATCCAGTTGATTTTGGCATGATTGACCCGCTGCCGTTCCATGTTGTTTATGACTACAGTTATGACGGGATCATGCGAGCATATGAAGATAACCTTCAAAGGCTTGGCTTGGATCGGATCGATATTTTGCTAGCGCATGATATTGGAAAATATCAGCATGGCGAGGAGCATGTGCGCCATTTTAAAAATTTAGAAAGTGGCGGTTACCGGGCGATGGACGAGTTGCGCACTGCAGGTTTGATAAAAGCTATTGGAATAGGGGTCAACGAAAACCAGGTATGTATGGATGCTTTGGGCATAGGGGATTGGGACGTGTTTTTGCTTGCGGGCCGGTATACACTTCTTGAACAGACGGCACTAGACACATTATTTCCAGCATGTCGCGAGGCTGGGACGTCAATCATCTGTGGTGGCCCATTCAATTCGGGTGTTCTCGTTGGGCGCCATACTTGGAATTATGCAGAGGCCCCCAAGGACGTGATAGACAAAGCTCGTGCATTATGTGTTGTTGCAGATGAATTTGGCATTCCCTTGGCTGCGGCTGCGCTACAATTCCCCTTAGGCGATGAGATCGTCTGCTCTGTCATCCCCGGCCCCAGAGACAAGGGGGAATTGGAGCAGATCGTAACTTGGTTCAAAACGCCTATACCAACAGAATTTTGGTCTACTCTGAAAGCAAAAAATTTAATAGAACCGTTGGCTGTCGTTCCTGGCTAAACGGCAGTAAAGCCGCCATCAATCGGAAGACATACGCCTGAAATCATCGCCGCTGAATCCGATAGAAGGAAGATAATAGGTGCTGCGCAATCTTCTTCAGTCGCCCAACGGTTAAGTGGCATAGCCTCCAGAAGTGGACCACCAATGTCCTCTCGTCCCCAGTACCATTCCGACATAGGTGTCATCACGACAGTTGGGTTTATGGCATTAACACGTATGTTGTACTTCCCCAGCTCTAACGCGGAAACGCGTGTCATGGCATCGACTGCGCCCTTTGACGATGCATATGAAATATGCCCGGCTAGCCCAACAAGTGAGGCCTGACTTGAAACATTTACAATCGAGCCGCCCACTCCACCTTTTATCATTCCCTGAGAGGCATACTTCGTCACCAGAAGTGTGCCGCGCGCGTTCACACTAGTGACCTTATCGAAAACCTCTAAATCGGTTTGCATTGGAGATGCAATCTCACCGCCCCAGCCGCCGCAGTTTACAATACCAAATACCTCAATGTCTGATAGCGCGGCTTTTACCGAAAGCTCTGATTCCAGATCAAAAGGCAGCACATCACATCCTGTATCCATCGCAAGCTTTGCCAGCTTATTTTCGTTCCGACCTGAAGCGATGACCCGTGCTTCTTCTTTAACTAACATCCGTACTGTCGCAGCACCGATACCACCAGATGCACCGGTGACAAGGATGACACGATCTTTTAAGCCAGTATCCACGGTATTTCCCTAAATCGTGTTATTGTTCTAGTTTAACCGACATTCGTGAGTTGTCCAGATAGGTTAAAGCTGAATAAATGGCAAACATCATACTAACCTAATGAACTCAAACTGGTATTCGGACCATTGAGCCTAGAGCATGGCAAACGACGGATTATTGTTGATGGTCAGGAAATTTTTTTTGGTACAGTATACATTATGCCTTGGACGGAAATAATAGCCATTTTTAAAATGACGTTACCGGTGGCAGTATCTAATAAGGCTCCCTTGCACTTTACAGAATTAAAAAAAATTAAATGTTTTGTTTCAAAAGCTCTAACCTTTTTACTTATCGATGTTTAAACACGATATGCATAAATTTTGTTATTGTAGGATGACAAGTTGCGAATTAAGCTAAATGGATTCGGGCTCCTCGGGGCTTGGAAGAACTAACATTTGGGAGAGAATTTGATGTTTTTAAAAAAATTAACGGCGCTGACTGTAAGCGTCGCTGCTATGGGAGTGACCGCTATTCCAGCAGTTGCTCAAGACTTTAGTGGGATAACAGTCGATATACTAACAAGGCCGGGCTATGTAATTGCCGGTCGGCTGGCTGAACGTGGATTAGAATTCGAAGAAATGACTGGAGCCAAAGTCGTAGTAACGGAAGTTCCGTTCGCTGAGATATTTCCAAAGATTCAAAATGACTGGTCAACCGGCACTAATTCGATCGATATTGGCGTTTTCGCTGCTGGTTGGGGCGTAGAGCTTGATGCCGCCGGTCTGTTAGAGGACCTCGATCCATATGTCGCAGCAGACAGTAAGATTGATCTCGATGACATCGCGCCCTACTTTCGTGAGTTCGGTCAAAAAGTTGGTGGTAAGACCAAACTTTTGATGGTCGATGGCGACTTCCAGATGGTGTACTACCGCACCGATGTTCTAGGCAGTGCTGGATTAGAGCCACCCAGAACTTGGGAAGAATATTTGGAAGTGGCGTCCAAAATCCACGGTCAAGACATGAACGGAGATGGTGAAGCCGACTATGGTTCTTGCATCTTCAAGAAGAGGAACGCACAGTCGTATTTCGCCATTCAGACGTTTGCTGCTCCGATCGTTCAGACCCAAGGCACTGCCCAAGGCTTCCATTTCGATAATGCAACAATGAAGCCGATGGTCCAAAATGCTGGTTGGAAAAAAGCGTTTGAGCTTTACAAAGCTACGGGTGAATTTGGCCCACCAGAAGAGTTGAATCTGGATATTGGAGATACACGGGCTTTGTTCAAGGCAGGTCGGTGTGGCTTAATTGTAGAATGGGGTGATCCGGGTACTCTGCAACTTGACGATGATGCAACGGCTATCAGAGGCAAGATGTATGCTATTTCGGCAATTGGTTCAACAGAAGTTCTAGATCGTGCAACTGGAAAGTTAGTCCCCGTTTCTGCTGAGACGGCTCCATACGCTATCGATGGTATCAACTATTCACCTTTTGCTGCATTTGGCGGATGGGCAGGAGCAATTAATAAAAAGGCAGATCAGGCAACGAAAGATGCTTCTTATGCATTTTTGTCTTATATGAACCAATCGGCACAGTCTGGTGTTGATGTGACGATTGGAGCAACTGGTTATAATCCATATCGCACCTCGCAGTTGGCGAGTACTGATCTTTGGGTGAAAGCGGGTATGCCCCAAGATTTGGCTGATAACTACCTCGGTGCAATAAACGGTGCTATCGATAACCTAAACATGTCATCCGATATGAAAATCCCAGGCGCTCAGCAATATACTGGTGTCGTTCTCGATACCCAGCTTGCGCGCTATCTAGCAGGCGAAATTACGGTTGATGAGGCTCTGGACAATATTGCCGAAGGTTGGGACGAGATCACTGAAGACTTTGGGCGCAGCGATCAGGTCGCAGCTCAAGGCTTGGCACTTGGCAACTAACTAGGTCAATTAATGACTTTATATACAACTTCGCGCCAGCCGACTGTTATTTCGGCTGGCGTCACCCTACGAAATCGGTTGGGGGAATGGGTGGACCGGCATTCTGGTACATTTTTTATCGCACCTTGTGCGACCTTAATTTTAATTTTCGCAATTTTTCCGACAATTTATTCGATTTTTTTCGCGGTTAGCCGCGTACGTTTCACGGGAGACGGGCTTAAGTTCCGATATGTTGGTTTACGGAATTTCTCTAAACAGTTCTTTGGCAGTAGTGAGGTACACTTTCTAGGTCGAACCGATCCCGTCAGCATTTTTGGATATACGATATTTGTGATAATCGTCGTCGCACTCTTGGTGTGGCTCTGGAGGTCTCAAAAATATACAACTTGGGTGGGCATGATAGGGCGGACGATTTCTGCAGCTATGGCGATTTTCCTGTCCTGGATTCTGTGTGCATCGTTTTTGTCTGGAAATGCGATAGGCACCCTGTATACAACTCTTTTCTATGTTATAATAGGTTGTACTTTTCAATTTGTGATCGGTACTGGATTAGCCTTTCTATGCTCACAACCGATTTCTGGCAAAAACTTTTTCCGTGTGGTTTTCTTTATTCCACTTATGATAACTCCTTTGGGCGTCGGATACGCAATGCGGATGGTGGCCGACGTTACTAAGGGTCCGTTCGAGCCGCTTTTGGGGTTTCTTGGGTTATCAGATTGGATCTGGTCTGTCGACGCATGGTCAGCACGGTTTGTAATGATGGTTGGCGACTCTTGGCAGTGGATACCTTTTATTTTTATCTGTATGCTGGCAGCATTAGAGAATGTTCCTGGCGACCATGTCGAAGCGGCACAAGTTGACGGTGCATCAAGCCCTCAGATTTTTCGAGAGATTATTTGGCCACAGGTCCTGCCTGTCGCCGCGACTGTATTATTGATAAGAATGATAGAAGCGTTCAAGATCGTTGATCTTCCTAACATCATGACAGGCGGTGGACCTGGCACGGCAACCGAATCTATGACTTTGCAGTCAATGTATATCTGGCGCGCCAATGACATGGGTTCCTCAGCAGCGATTGCCTATCTCCTCTTAATTCTGACCGTTGTCGTCTGCGCATCGTTTTTTAACTACGTGGTTCTTGGTCAGGTTAAAAAGGTTGGCGCATGAGTAAAACTTCCTATAGATTTCAAAAATCCCAACGTACCTTGATGCAGCAGATGTTTGAGGCACCTGCGATTGGTAAGATGTCGCCAATGGCCAAGATCCTTGCCTACACTCTGCTGGGTGTTTGGTCTTTTTTCGTCCTGTTCCCGATATACTGGGTCGTCATTACCTCATTCAAGGATATGACCACTGTAAATCAGGGACCTTTTTATATCCCTTTCATAGATTTTCAACCCACGCTCGAGGCTTGGCGCAGTCAATTCAATGAAGATCCATACTGCACTGTGAGTGCAATCGGAAGGCAGCTGTGGTTGCTGGTTTACAATTCTGCGGTTTTCGTGGTCTCGCCAGTGGTTGCGTTAAATCCAATGCAACCGCAAATCTGCAAAATTTATTTAGCGTTTACGAATTCATTCGTTATCAGCATCTTTTCAACAGGTTTATGCGTCCTGGTCGGATCAATGGCCGCTTACGCTTTAGCACGTATCAAGTATGCTCCGCGTTTTGGCAACATAATGGTTTTTGTATTGTTGCTAATTATCGTTATTTTTGCGACTACGTATGTGGGTGCGCCTTGGTGGGCCTCATCAAGCGTTGGGTTGGCACTTTTCTTTTTCTTACTTCGTGCTCTTCGTGGATATTTCAAGATGTCGCTTAAGAATGGTGACATCTTGTTTTGGATTATATCACAGAGAATCTTACCACCTATCGTTGTCGTAATCCCAATCTATGTAATGTTTCAGGCCGTTGGAATGCTGGACACACACTTAGCACTAATTCTGCTCTATGCTGTGGCTAATATGCCAATTGTGGTCTGGCTCATGTATGACTTTTTTACAAACCTGCCAATCGAACTGGAAGAATCTGCCCAACTTGACGGTGCCACGCGACTGCGCATTTTCTGGGAAATTGTCTTGCCCTTAACCCGTCCGGGTCTTGCAGCAACAACACTGTTAACGCTTGTGTTATGCTGGAACGAATATTTATTTGCTGTGTTCTTGGCTACCGTCAAGGTTCAGACAATGCCAATCATGGTTGCAGCCAAAAATACAGGCGAGAAGGGTATTCTGTGGTGGGAGATGTGTGCGATAATCGTCGTCATGATCATACCCGTAATCATTATGGCAATTTTGTTGACAAGGTTCATATCGAAAGGCGTTCTTATGGGCGCAGTGAAAGGCTAAAAACATGCAAGGTTTTGATCGTCAAGCGGCCGTCCGGTTTGAGAATGTGGAAAAAAGTTTTGGCGACGTTAAGGTGCTTAGAAACTTTGATTTGGAAGTACAACCAGGCGAGTTTGTCGTGCTGTTGGGCGCTTCTGGTTCGGGAAAAACTACAGCTCTGCGCATCCTGTCAGGTTTAGAAAAGCCATCCGGTGGTCAGGTCTACATAGACGAAGAAAATGTGACTGATGTTCTGCCAAAGTACCGCGATATATCAATGGTTTTTCAGTCTTATGCGCTCTATCCACACAAAACGGTTGCAGATAACATTAGTTTTCCACTGAAAGTGCGTGGAATGGTCAAGTCTGATATGGATGCAGCAACTCTGAGTGCCGCAAAACAAGTACAGATAGAAGATCTTTTAGCTCGCTATCCGCGAGAGCTCTCAGGTGGTCAGCGCCAGCGCGTGGCACTTGCCCGCGCCATTATTCGGCAACCATCTGTGTTCCTAATGGACGAACCGCTGTCGAATCTTGACGCTAAACTTCGCGGGCACATGCGTGCGCAGCTTAAACACATGCAAAAATCCATGGGGATCACAACGATTTATGTCACCCATGACCAGATCGAAGCAATGACATTAGCACACCGAGTTGCCATACTTGAAAAAGGCGTTTTGCAACAACTTGCGACACCGGCAGAGATTTACAACAATCCTGCAAATTTATTTGTGGCCCAGTTCATTGGCTCACCGCCAATGAACGTAGTGCATGGAAGTCTTAACGAAGGTCAATTCATAACCAATGGTGTTGCAATCCAAACTTCGGTTACGGGGCAGGCGGAAAAAGCTATTATGGGCGTCCGACCAGAGGATTGTTCCATTGCAGCATCCGCCGAGGGAACTTTATCCGGAGAAATTTTCACCAACGAATTAATCGGGGATCATGCTCTCGTAACAGTAGATTGGGGTGACGATCAAATTTCAGTGAAAGCCCCAAAAGACTTTGCCGGTGAACAGGGCGACACGGTTGGTATTATAATTCATCGTGATAGTCTCTTCGTTTTTGACGAAAGCAACGGCCAGCGTATGCGGTAAGGCAGCATGCGAATAGACCTCTACGATTCAATGTTTAAAGAAAAAGAGCGTCCACTCTGCAAATTTGACGCTTTTTCCGTCACGACTTTCCGATACGATAGCGGCGTGGCTGCTTTGCGCATAGTAAACGCCCGGGGAGAGATTATTGTTTTGCCGTTTCAAGGCCAGCAGATATGGCGCGCAGGTTTCGATGGGCGCGAACTGACAATGCGATCAATGTTTGATGAACCTGTTTTCACACGTGATTATTTGGAAAACTATGGTGCCTTCATGATCCACTGTGGCATAACTGGACTCGGAGCGCCTGGTCCCAAAGACAACCATCGATTGCATGGCGAACTACCAAATGCGCCATTTAATTCTGCTTGGCTGGAACTTGATCCAGATGAACGCAGCATAAAAGTTGCTGGAACCTATCAGCACATAGTAGCATTTTCAACAAATTATCTGGCGACAGTTGGGACTGTAATGACGGCAGAATCTGCACTGCTCGATGTCTTAGTAAGTGTTAAGAATCTGAAGCAGACGCCCATGGACTTAATGTATCTAGGACATGCAAATTTCCGTCCAGTTGATGGAGGAGAGCTACACTATACTGCCTGTTACAACGCAAAATCTGTACGGGTCCGGCAATCGATCCCATCGCATGTAAATCCAAAGCCTGGATACAAAGAGTTTTTGGCTAGGTTGGCCGACACTCCACAAATACATCACACTCTTCATTGTGGATTAGCCTTCGACCCAGAAGTCGTTTTTGAGATTGATATGAATAATGATACAGATGGGTTTGCTCATGCATTGCAGAAACATCCCAACGGTACAGCGGACTATGTTCGATGTCGTCCCGATCAAGCGCCGATCTGTACCCGTTGGATTTGTCGGACCCCAGATCAAGATGGTCTGGGAATTGCCTTTCCCTCTACATCGGGAGTTGAAGGATATACGCAGGAAAAAGCAAAAGGCAGAGTTAAAACAGTCCAGAGTGGCGATACATGGCGCATTGAGATTAGGCTGGGTTTGCTTACTGCCAGCGAGACAGAGCAGGCGATTGAGATGATCACAGACCTGAAGGTGCTATAATGCGGGCCACAAAACTTTATTCAACTGGGGACATCCGCACCGTAAATGTGGACATACCGAGCCCAGCTAAAAACGAAATTTTGATCAAGGTTGAAGCAGCTGGAATCTGTGGCACCGATCGTCATCTTTATCATGGAGAGTTCCCCTCAGTTCCAGATAAAATTTTAGGCCATGAATTTTCAGGTATCGTGGTGGATAGCGGTGAGACAGACTTTGCTGAGGGCGCGCGGGTCACATGCGACCCAAATACTTGGTGTGGCACCTGTAATCAGTGCCAGCGTGGTCGGGTTAATCTGTGCCCTAACAATCTTGCCACAGGGATTCACCGTGACGGTGGATTTGCCGAGTTCTGTGTTTTTCCGGCGTCAAAGGCGGTTGTGCTGCCCAACGAAATAAATCCGCTATACGGTGCATTTTGCGAACCACTGGCCTGTACTTTGCATGGTATGGATATCGGTGCTGCACGCGAGGGTGAAACTGTGCTAGTAATCGGTGGCGGTGTTATTGGCCTGATGGCTGTACAACTTGCCAAACTTGCAGGCGCTGAGGTTCTATTATTGACCAGAAGCCCAGAAAAGCAAGCATTGGGCCTCAATATTGGTGCAGATTATGCCGTTAGTACTGGGGATGCGGTAAGAAATATTTGGCCAGAAGGGGCCGATCTGGTTGTCGAATGCGCAGGCGTTAGTGCTACCGTGACCCTATCACCCAGACTTGCGCGTAGCGGTGGGCGGGTAGTCATTCTAGGCGTTGTATCGCAAGGAGAAATGGTGCCAATCGAGCCATTTGACCTGCTGTTCAGAGAGATCCAGATGCATTTCAGTTTCCTTAATCCGTTTACCCATGGGCGGGCTGCCAAAATGATTGCAGATGGTACAATAAAGATTTCTCCCCTCATAAGCAGGACTATCTCGCTAGAGGAGGCCGCAAAGGTAATTGCGTCTCCCCCACCAAAAGGTGAAGTACGCGCAATTGTTGTTCCTAACCATGACTGAGGGTCAGTAAAGAACAGTTAAAACTTCAAGAGAATGTACAACGACATTTTGGCTCAAAGAGTGGCTAAATCTGATAAAATTGCCGCGCCGTATCTGAAAAAATGCACTGTTTATTTTGTTCAGAAAGCGCTGAAGTCAGCTCCACGCACATTGCAAACCAATCTCCATATTCCATCCGCAACCGCGAAACGGGCCAGTCGCTACCCCACATTACGCGATTTGGTCCAAACACCTTGATCACGTGATCCGTATAAGGTTGAAGCTTTTCAACAGACCAGTCAGTGTCTGCTTCGGTTATAATGCCCGAAAGTTTGCAATATGCCCGAGTATCCTCAGCAAGACGCGCAAGTCCATCTGCCCACATTTGAAAATGTGTGTCCGATTCATCCCTGATCTGCGGTTTCATGCAGTGATCCACGACAGCGCGCATTTCAGGATAGCGGTTCAGAAGTTCGTAAAAATTGGTAAGATGCCTCGGAAACCCAAGACAATCAAAAGTTAGATCAAGATCGATGAGCGCCGAATATGCCCACTGTACATCTGGGCGCAACATCCAATTATCATCTGGTATATCCTGAATCATAGGGCGAACACCTACAAACTTTGGATGTTGCGCCAGACGTTTTAGGACGTCTAATTGGTTTTCATCTTCAAAGTTGATCCAGCCAACAACCTTTGCAACCATTTCAGATGCATCTGCGATTTCCAGCAAATACTCTGTTTCTTGAATGGTTGGAGCAGCCTGCACTAGCACAGTCTGTGTTACCTGCATGGGCCCCAAAACCTTTTCCAAATCTGTTGGCGTGTAGGCTCTCGACAAAATTGGATCATCCAGCGGCATCCAGCCATAGTCTCCGCGCGCTGGGTTCCAAAAATGATGATGGGCGTCTATGTGTGCCATTTGTTTAAAACCCGCAAAATAAGCAGATAGCCTCTGTTCAAGTTGAAACAACGGTTCACTGTTTTTAGCAAGGAGGCAAGTTAAATTTGCAGGTAGATAAGTATTTTGTAAATTGTCTATATAATAACAGATATGACTAACAGATTTATCTTTCAGCCGGAGCGGCCATGTGCTTTAATTTAAGATCGTAAATAAGGAGTATTTCAAATGAAGTCAGCACGCATGAAACGGCTATTTGGCACATCAGGAAATTGCTTTGATGTAGCAATAGACCATGGCATGTTCAACGAATTGAGCTTTCTTAATGGGATAGAAGATATGCACAATGCTATCGGTATCGTCGCTGCTGCCGGACCGGATGCAATTCAACTTACACCGGGTACAGCGGCAATCCTACAAGCAATCCCAGGTAAAGAACGACCCGCCTTGGTGTTGCGTACAGATATTGCAAACATCTACGGCAACCTTTTACCACAGAAGCTTTTTTCAGTCATCATTGAGGATGCGGTGGAACAAGCTATCATGCTTGATGCGGCTTGTGTTGTAGTCAACCTCTTGATGTTGCCTGGACAGCCTGAGTTGCATGAGGCTTGCATCAAAAATATTAATATCTTAAAGCGAGCTTGCGAGAAATCTGGCCTGCCGCTTATGGTTGAACCGCTTGTTATGCAAGACAACGCAAAAGCGGGTGGCGGCTATATGGTTGATGGCGATATCGCCAAAATACTATCTTTGGTGCGTCAAGCCGTAGAACTTGGAGCTGATATCATTAAGGCTGATCCTTGTGATGAAGTTGAAGATTATCACAAAGTCATCGAGATTGCTCAAGGCATCCCTGTGCTGGTCAGGGGTGGTGGCAAAGTTTCTGATGAAGAGATTTTAGCTAGAACATCTACATTGATGGGGCAAGGAGCAAAGGGCATCGTATATGGGCGCAACGTGATCCATCACGCGAACCCAGCTGGTATGACGAAGGCACTCATGGCCGTCGTCCACGACGGTTTATCAGGACCCAGCGCATTTAGTTTGATTTCGTGACTCGTATTATAAAATTTGGTGTGATCGGTTGCGGTCTGATGGGCAGAGAGTTTGCCTCATCCGCCGCTCGGTGGTTTCATCTGACAGACACTAAAGCGCGTCCTGAAATCGTTGCTGTTTGTGACCTGAACCCCCTGCTTACCAATTGGTTTTCCACCAATGTTCCGTCAGTCTCGCAGGTCACCAAAGATTACCGTGAACTTTTGGCTAATAAAAATGTTGAAGCTGTATATTGTGCTGTACCCCACAATCTCCACCATAGCATCTATCGAGACATCTTGGCTGCTGGAAAACACCTGCTCGGTGAGAAGCCATTCGGCATTGACGCGGACGCTAACAGCCAAATTCAGGATTCAATATTGGCGAATCCTAATTGCTTGGTTCGGTGCTCTTCAGAAATGCCATTTTTTCCTGGAGCGCAGAAGCTAATTAATTTCGTACGCGAAGGCGATTTTGGTGATATTATCGAAGTCGAAGCGGCTTTCCTTCATTCTTCTGACCTGAACCCTGATAAACCGATCAACTGGAAAAGAATAGTTGATACGAATGGTGCATACGGCTGTATGGGGGATTTGGGGATGCACGTGCTTCATGTGCCCTTGCGTTTGGGCTGGAAGCCGAGCAGGGTTTCAGCAGCGCTCGTCAACCGTTTCGCAACCCGTCCTGATGGCCGAGGCAAAACAGTGCCTTGCGAAACATGGGATAACGCAACGATTTTAGCGCATGTGGACGATGATGGGGGCGGGTTTCCAATGGTTTTAAAAACCTGGAGGATTGCACCTGGCCATTCGAATACTTGGAGTGTCCGTGTTTTGGGTACAAAGAAAAGTGCCTACTTTTCGACCAAGAACCCGCGACAATGGCAGTTTATGACCTATGCGGGTGGTGCTGGAGTTTGGAGCGTAGAGGACTTAGGCTTCGAAAGCCTCTTCCCAGCAATTACGGGTGGAATTTTTGAATTTGGCTTTACAGATGCAATTCAACAAATGTGGGCAGCATTTGTGGACGAGTTGGCAGGTGGCAACGCCAATGGCTTTGGATGCGTGACCCCTCAGGAGGCTGCCGATCATCACGCCATTCTTAATGCAGCACTCACAGCGGGAACCACAAACTCAGTTCAAGACGTATTGTATGTTAAATGAAATACTGTTGGTTAAATTATGCAGGTGAACAAGGCGGTTCTAAATACGTAAAATTCAAATGCTAAATCGTTCGGGCATAATTTGTGCGGGTAACTGGATTGTTGATTTAGTCCATGATGTGGATCGTTGGCCAAACGAAAGCGAATTGGTGCGTATTGGAGCTCAGACACGCGGTGTAGGAGGTGGCGCCGCCAACGTTATTACAGCGCTTGCAAAACTGGAAACTGGTTTACCCCTATATCCCATGGGTGCTATTGGAGAAGATGAGTATGGTGCATTCATTATAAACGAGTGCCGTAGTCTTGGTGTTCCAACTTCTGGACTAATATCTAAAACTAATTTTGCAACAGCTCATACTCACGTCATGTCAGTAGGAGGACAAAGCAGAACATTTTTTTATCAAGGTGGTGCCAACGACACGCTAACTATTAACGATTTTCCTGAAGGAACATTCAAAAGTACGTCTGCCCGCATTTTCTATCTCGGCTATCTTACATTATTACGCGATCTTGACCAACTCATAGATGATAATTTGACAAATGCCGCCAAGGTTCTAAAGCGAGCTCAAAATGCAGGCTTAGTGACTTGCGTAGACCTAGTCTCAATCCACCATCCAGAGTTTTCACGAATTGTTGGAAGAGCTGCTCCATTCATAGACTTTCTGATATCAAATGAAATTGAAGCTGCCCAGGCGACGGATACTAAGGTGGGCCCAGAATCCTTGACCAGCGTCAATACGCTAGTCCAAATGGCGCACAGAATACTAGACTTGGGCGTCAGAAATGCTGTTATCATTCATTGTGTCGAACGTGTTGTATGGGTGGGGTCCGACAGGAATGTGTTTACCATCGAGATAGAAGCGCTTCGAGCAGACGAAATCGCCAGTAATCTTGGTGCGGGCGACGCGTTCTGCGCGGGCTTACTTTATGGGATACATGAAAGTCGGGGGCCAGAACGTGCAGTCCAACTGGGAAATGCTGTAGCTCAAGCATCTCTCAAAGGGCTTACAGCAACTTCTGCAATTTCGGCAGCTGCAATCAAATCGCTTCGCTAGTCACAATAGTTACTGGTCACCAATGACCGACCTCAATCCACATGAAGCGAAGGGGTGTACATGAGGATTAAACGCAATGCCACGCAAATCTGGTCCGTTTTATGGCCTATGTCAACTCTTCCCTCATAGAGAATCTCCTCCACATTATCGAAGCGATAAGGAAAATTAAAATACTGCATCACTGCAAGTCAGATGACCTCAGGGTCGATTTCAAGTAGTGAGATATAGAACTTTTGTAATTTGAGGAAGCTAAAGATTAGCCGTACTAACTTCAAACAAGTTTCACCTGACAGAATCCCAGCTGACGTTTTCAAAACGCCCAGCATACTAGATTTTTTGTCGTAGAAGACATATTAAACGTATAAATTCAGGTAATGCGAACACGACTTTGAGTGACAATCATAATAAAAACTAACACGCAGAAGAGAGCAGGGATTTATCAAGATACCTGTACTTTACCGGCGACTAGAATGAAAACTGATGGAGACAAAAATGACAAATGTATTGGACGGTAAGATTGCTGTCATCACGGGGGCTGCATCTGGGATTGGTCTAGCATCGGCAGAAACTATGATGCGGGCGGGTGCTACCGTGGTTATGGTCGACCGCGACGCGAAGGCACTTGCCATACTAACCAAAAAATGGGGTAACAAAGCCATAGCACAGGTGACAGACCTACTGAATACTGAGAGCTGCGCTGCAATGATTCCTGAAATCCTGGAAAAGATTGGGCGCATTGACATATTGTATTGCAACGCAGGCACTTACATTGGCGGCGAGCTGGTGGATACTGATGCAGAGAGTATCGACCAAATGCTTAACTTGAACGTTAATGCAGTTATAAAGAACGTCCATGGTGTTCTTCCACATATGATCAAACAAGGCGGAGGCGACATCATTGTTACATCGTCTCTTGCCGGGCGGTCCGCAATCAAGCATGAACCTGTCTACTCAGCGTCAAAGTTTGCTATCACCTGTTTCACGCAGACGACGCGTAGGCAGGTTAACAAGCACGGTATCCGCGTGTCTCAGGTTTCGCCTGGCCCAGTGATTTCTGCCCTTTTAGCTGACTGGCCAGCTGAAAAACTGGCGGCTGCGGAACAAGCTGGTGCCTTGATTGATCCCTCTGAGGTGGCTGAGGCTGTACTTTTTATCCTAAGCCGTCCTCGGAACGTGACGATCCATGATATTGTGGTTCTACCTACCAATATTGATGCCTGAGATATTAAATATGCGTATCTGAATTCTGTATAGTCATGAGAACTAACTTAAACGGAGAACATTGTATAAATGCGCCTTAACAATGTAAATTTGGGACGCTTTCCGGATGCTGTCCGTGTCCCCACCTATGATCGCAATAGCCTGACCCCAGGTATCCTACATCTGAGCGTTGGCAATTTCCATCGTGGTCATATGGCGGTGTATCTCGATGAGCTTTTTGAACAAGGGGAAGATCTGGACTGGGCCGTCGTTGGTGCTGGCCTCCGCCCAAGTGCAGTAGACATGCGAGAAACTCTAAAAGCACAGGACTACCTGACAACAGTAGTTGAGCTCGCACCCACATCTATCTCAGCGCATATTGTTTCCTGTATGGTTGATTTTCTGCCAAGTAACCCAAATGCAATACATGACGCTTTGTCTGACGGACAAATACGTATAGTCTCAATGACGATCACAGAGAGCGGCTACTACATCGACGCGGCAACTGGTGAATTTGCGGCGGACCACCCAGAAATGGTTAGGGATGCAAAATCACCCGATACCCCAGCGTCACTTTTTGGAGTTATAGTTAAAGCGCTAAGGGCACGCCGAGATGCAGGTATCGAGCCGTTCACTGTCTTGTCCTGTGACAATCTACCTGGAAACGGTAATCTTACCCGCCAGACTGTGCTTGGTCTCGCCCGCCTTGGCGACCCAAAACTGGCTGACTGGATTGCAGCCAGCGTAGCCTTTCCAAACAGTATGGTCGACCGGATTGTCCCAGCTACGACAGATCGGGAACGTCGGCTGGTAAAAGATCACTTCGGCATAATCGATGAGCTACCTGTCGTATGTGAGCCTTTTCGCCAATGGGTGGTTGAGGACCACTTCCCATCTGGGCGACCACATTTAGAAAAGGTCGGGGTCGAATTTGTCACGGATGTAAGTGGATATGAATTGATGAAACTTCGTATTCTTAACGCTGCCCATGCCTCTATGTGTTATCCCGCGCTCCTATTAGGGCATCACTTTGTCCACGACGCGATGGGAGATCCAGATATTGTGCAGTGGTTAAAAGCCCTTCTTACTGACGAGGCTATACCAACTCTTAAGCCTTTACCGCGCGTGAACTATCATCATTATCTAGATAAGGTATTAGAACGATTTTCTAACACAGAAATAGGTGATACAATTTCGCGGATTGCGGAGGAAGGGTCTGAGCGTCAGCCAAAATTTATTTTGCCTGCGGTAATGGATGCTTTGGATTCTGGAAAATCCGTTAACGGGTTTGCATTGGAGATTGCTCTATGGTGTCGCTACTGTCTTGCTGAAGATGAACAGGGCAAACTGATCACTGTGAAAGATTTAAAGGCTGCTGAACTTTTTCAATTTGCTGAAGCGTCAAAAACTCGATCTGATGCTTTCCTTGATAATATAGATGTCTTTGGTTCAATTGCAAAAAATGCTCTATTTTCTGAGCCATTTTGCTACTGGCTAAGATATATTCACCAGCTAGGTGTTCGCGCTGCTATCAAAAAATATGTGGCCAAGGAGAAGTAAAATTGCCTAGATTTTATTTTCTTTGAAATATCCTATCTTAATTTAAAATTTTTTTTATAGGTGTTTTTATTTCGATCTTTCAGCTTTTGTAATGTTGAAAAAAGCTGTCGCAATTGTATTACAGAGAAGCGGTTCAAAGCGGTGTTTCAGCAGAATTTGAAAACAGATGGGAAAAGTCTCAATTTACAATTTAAAACATATTTTATTGACTTAACTTTTGATATTATTTGGTGCCTAGGGCAGATGATAGCTTTAATGCTGGTCTCCTTGGCAGCCTTGCCGCCGCGGGACTTCTAAATAAAGCTGTTATTCGGTCGATCTCGGAAAGTGATACCATTATGGCAATGGAATTTGGCGCTCATGTTGGTGCAATAACGGTTGGTGGAGCAGGATCAAACCCGCGTTGGAAGCACGAACCCTGATAAAAGGGTTATTTGTTAATTCAAGAATGTTAAGCCTGTTTCTGACGTCTTTGATTTTATTACTGTTAATTACATTGCTTAGATTGGTAATATGTGAAGTCCAATGGGTTAGTTGATTTTAGCTCCTTCTACTGAAATATTTAGTTTTATCAGGCCCTAAGCTCGGACGTGTATCTTATCGCCTCATGAATACACGCTTTGTGTGGGGTTGTTTGAGGTTACCCTTACAGCAAATGACTTGGCCTCATTACTTGGAACGCCCTACAGTCCGCTGCTCTAACCAATCTTTTTACCTCTCCGACACCAG
>Ga0114998_10000988_pt1 | contig 21765 bp, 13 predicted proteins | sample ArcticOcean_MG_C_5_FD_87044 | JGI IMG/M metagenome (GOLD analysis project Ga0114998, IMG submission 87044) | Marine microbial communities from western Arctic Ocean - ArcticOcean_MG_CB4_138 | ecosystem: Environmental > Aquatic > Marine > Oceanic | place: Arctic Ocean: Canada Basin | collected... | reverse complement strand
CATCCGTTAGTGTTTGGAGCCGAAGTTCTCACGAAATTGAACGAGTTCGATTTGAAGATATTTTATGATTTATGCAGAGCGAGTAGGGAAGTGGTTATTCGATCGAAGATTGAATTGAACAATAAGAGACGTAATGTTGTTAAGATAGAATCAATGCAAGAGTTGGCGTTAGCGTGGAAATATTATCCATGGGGCGAGATAGATAGGTTTGGTCGTGAGTTGACTCAGGAATATTTCTGCTGGCGTGTTGCTCGATCAAACAACTTGGATTTTCTAAAATGGGCGCGAGAAGTGAAACAGTGTGCGTGGGATGAAGAGACGATCGATAATGCAGCATTTCATGGAAATCTTGAGATGGTCAAGTATTGCGTCGAGAATGGTTGTCCTATGGATGTGGGTGCGTGTTCAGCCGCTGCCTGGCAAGGTCACTTGGACGTATTGAAGTATTTACACGAACACGGATGTCCTTGGGATTCGAAGACTTTGCACTACGCTCACCATCAAAACCAAATCGAGTGCTTGAACTATGCAATAGAACACGAATGTCCAGAATTCGAACAATACGATTCAGAGCATCCAGACTACGATCCACCAGAAGTCTACTCAGATTCAGACGAAGAAGAATCGGAGGAAGAAGAAGAAGACGTAGGCGAAGAATAGGTGTTTTAACAACAAAAACAAGAATGAGCTCATCTTGCTAAAAGGCACAAAAACACAATTTTACCTTATTTATTCCGTTTAATTCCATTTAATTCTATTTTCAAAGTAAACATGCCTGTAACGAGGAAACAAAATATCGACGATGATCGATCGCCTTTGTGGAAGTTCGTGACAGAGATACCGTCAGTGTTTGGAGCCGAAGTTCTCACGAAATTGAACGAGTTCGATTTGAAGATATTTTATGATTTATGCAGAGCGAGTAGGGCAGTGGTTAAACAATCGGATAGTGAATTGAACAATGAGATTCGTAATGTTTTTGACATAAAATCAATACAAGAGTTGGCGTTAGCGTGGGATAATTATCGATGGGGCGAGGAAGACATGTTTGGTCTTGAGTTTACTCAGGAACGTTTCTGCCATCGAGTTGCTATGACAAACAACTTGGAATTTCTCAAATGGGCGCGAGAAGTGAAACAGTGTGCGTGGGATTCAGGGACGATCTCTCAGGCAGCAATTCAAGGTAACCTCTCGATGGTCAAGTATTGCGTCGAGAATGATTGTCCTAGGCATGCGAGTACGTGTTCAAACGCTGCCATGGGAGGTCACTTGGACGTATTGAAGTATTTACGCGAACACGGATGTCCTTGGGATTTGCGTACTTTTCATCGCGCTCACTTAAACAACCATATCGATTGCTTGAACTACGCTACACAAAACCAATGCCCAGGTTGGGAGCGATACGATCCAGCGCATCCAGACTACGATCCACCAGTCTACTCAGATTCAGACGAAGAAGAATCAGAAGAATCGGAGGAAGAAGAAGAAGACGTAGGCGAAGAATAGGGTCTTTTCATGTGATAAACATCAGGACACTTTTGACTCATTTTTAACTTTCACCGCGCTACCAAAACTATTATATTCTTCTCTCCTCAAAGCAGTAGCACTTTACTCGCATAATAACAATAACAATAACAATAACAATCGTAGTCGACGCGACGGTTTCTTAAAGTACGTCTTCCTCGAAAATCAGATATCGATTCAAAACAATATACTAATAAGCCCATCATTGATTAATATCGATATACTAATAATATACTAATAATATACTTAAAAGAAACCATGACCGCGCAACACGCATTCATACCACAAACACTGACCAGAGACGTGCGCGTGCGCCAAAAAATCCTGCAAACGTTCAACAAGCGCTCGCAGGACTTCGAGACGAGGCTAGAGTACGATGACTACTTGGAGCAGCGCGAGCATATCGTGTTCAATTTAATCGAAGGCATCGATGTTGGGGAACAGGAGCAGATCGTAGCGAAGGAGAAGAGGCAGTTCATGGCAGAGATTAAGGAGCGCGCGTTGAGGAACGCGGAGGAGGATCGCCAGCTCATGCCCGATGACGTGTTCGTTAAGAGAGATGACGATGGTATCGTTGGTAAGAGTGGTGGTCACGATGACGATGAAGCGATGAGATATGAACCGAACGTACGGGAAAATGACGCGACGAAGAATAGCAGTAATGTCAATGTCGTGTATACGAATTATGACGATCAAGGCGAGGATGGAAAGAGGAATAGGGAGCAAGATGGTATGCGCGCGTGCGGGTTTGATCCGTTGAGGACGGAGTACGAACGAAGCGTGAGAGAGGCGTTTGCGAGTATTAGGATTTAGTAGCTTTTAGATGTAGTATTTAGTTTAGTGTAGTACGTAGTAGTTTATAGTGTATATGATCCAATCGATGTTAAAGGAAAATGCCAGAGCGGATGCCCGATTCTTCTTCCTCGAACTCGTCGTCGTCTTCTAATAATAACAAAGCCGCGATTTCATCGTCGTCGTCGTCTCTTAACGTTTCTTCGAGCTTTGACTTGACTTTGTTGAACAAATTACCGGAGATCTCGGTCGTTCTTGAGTAGACTTCTTTCGAAGCGTTCACGGTCGAGCTCGCGATGCGAGAGGAATACTTAGGAATCGCTAAAGATACCGAGGAGTACGTTGAGACGATTGCTTGTCCGAGACCGGGCTTCTTTGACATTTCGTCAACTTTCGCGGTTAAAATCTCAATCACTTTGCGGTCGCTTTCCCATATCGCCTTCAGATCTTTATTTTCTTTTCGCATATCTTTCAAAGCTTCGGAATATTTAAAAATATCCGCTTTCATTTCGTTTTGTTCTTCTTTCCATTCCGAGAATAGCTTTGTCTTTTCTTCGCGTAACGTTGAGTTCAATTCTTTCTCTTTAACGAAATCCTGCTTATACGCGCGCGCGAGAACCTCAGCCGCTTTCTTCTCTTCCTTCAACGATTCGAGCGAATCTTTCAACGATTTAATTTCTTCTAAATTTTCAGCTTTGAAATCTTTCTCGGACATCAAAAGCAATTCGTTCAACTCTTTAATTTCATCATCTTTCGCTTGCTCTTTAAGTTCGATTTCGGCAAGTTCTCTCGCCAATCGGTTTCTTTGTTCTTTCATCGAAGCGAATTCGGCGGTGACTTTGTCCACATTCTTCGTCGCTTCTTTTACCGATAGCTCGAGTGTTTGAGCTGCATTCTTTTTCAGTATGTCCATTTCGGATTTCAAATCAATGACGATTTGAGCAGCAATTGCTTGCGCGCGCTCTTCGACGATTTCTTTTTGTTGCTGTCGTCGTTCGCTATCATCATCATCATCATCATTTCCTGCCTGTTTAGTTTTAATAATATCGTCAGCTGCAACAAATGCAGATGATGATGAAGTATTAATCACTGGAAGAAAATCATGCGCATCAAACGTCGTCGAGGCTTGTAATTCTTGTAAGAAGTCATCCTCGGCAGCCTCTGTAACGACGACGAATGATTGTGATTCCTCTATTGCGTGTTCAATACTTCTCGCCTGCTCTTCGATCACTCTCGCCTCATCTTCAATCGTTTCTCGCATCTCCTCAGTCATCTCAAAGGAGGAAGAAGAAGAAGAAGAAGAAGAAGAAGCTTTTATGAACTCATCGATCGTCACTCCCTTCGACTCTTCGGTGACCGCATCCATCGAAACCTTCTCGACCATCGCTTCCGCAATTCTCATCCTCTTCAAAACCTCCTCATCCATCGTAAACATCGACTTATCATCCCCATCGACAACATCAACCTCATATCTCCTCCTTATATCGTTCAAACTCACGCCTCTTAAGACCTCCAATTTCAAATCGAGTAAGGCGTGTTTATACTCATTCGCTTGCCACTCATAACTCGTCTCCGATGGTTTTCCTTGCTCTTCCCATCGAACGTACGCTCTTATTTGTGCGAGTGATTCCGGGATGTGTATTGCTTCTAACACTTCTTTCGCTGGGACGTAATTAATGTTATCACTGATGCGCTCGCCGTTGACTTTGTTCTTAGAATGTGAACGCGAGATTACGCGGCGATGATTACGAGCACGAGATCCGATCGATCGATCGTTTCGGTCATTCAAAGCAACGAAGCTTGTTTGCGTTAACATACGCATGCCTTAGTTGTATCGCCTTGGGATTCCTTGTGAACAGTAATCGATTCGATTTCAAGGAAAGTGATGTGGATTTTTTTGCAACGGTCTTTTTATTGGATTTCCCACCTGTTCCGAATTCGTTTGAATTTAAAATTTAATGTGCTGCTGGTCAAACATTTTAAATATTTTGATCAAGCGTTCTCTCTCTTTGCTCGAGTGTGGTTTGTTTCGAGAGAGAGAATAATAATAATAATAATAACGATGAGGAAGAGGAAGAGGAAGGGTGATGATGATTCATCAAAGCCTTTATGGAAGTTTGTGAGTGAGATACCGGACGTGTTTGCAGCCGAAGTTCTCACGAAACTTAATGAGTTCGAGGTGAAGATATTTTATGATTTATGCAGAGCGAGTAGGGCAGTGGTTATTCGATCGAAGATTAAATTGAACAATGAGAGACGATATGTTTATGAGATAGAATCAATGCAAGAGTTGGAAATAGCGTGGAAATATTATCCATGGGGCGAGAGAGATAGGTTTGGTGATGAGTTGACTAAGGAATATTTCTGCTATCAAGTTGCTCAAACGAACAACTTGGATTTTCTCAAATGGGCGCGAGAAGTGAAACAGTGTGCGTGGAATAGATGGACGATCACTCAGGCAGCATTTCATGGAAATCTTGAGATGGTCAAGTATTGCGTCGAGAATGATTGTCCTAGGCATGCGAGTACGTGTTCAAACGCTGCCATGGGAGGTCACTTGGACGTATTGAAGTATTTACACGAACACGACTGTCCTTGGGATTCGAACACTTGTCTTTACGCTTACGAAAACAACCATATCGAGTGCTTAAACTATGCAATAGAACACGAATGTCCAGGATGGGAAGAATACGATAGCTAGATTACTTATCAGTAGAGGACGTCGAAGAAGAATTCTTCTCGGACGTCGACTCGGAAGAATACGACTAAGAGCACGAATACTCTTTCAGTTCATCATAACATCCCACACGCGCACAAACAAACATACACCACGTGCACGCACACGCACACACACGCACACACACACGAGTACATATTCCCTATCGCAATATCTAACGAGAGAGTAAACAATAAACATTATAGATAGTAAACATTTGACGACGACGACAAGATATACACACACAGAACTATAAGACTTCATTTAAAAGCACTCTTTGTTTTTTCCTTTGAGTTTGATTGTGTTTTGATAGAAAGAAAAAAACAATAATAGAAATAACGAAGAGGAAGATGATCTCGGACGATGATGATCAAGCGGCGCCTTTATGGAAATTAGTCACTGAGATACCGTTAGTGTTTGGGGCCGAAGTTCTCACGAAACTTGATGAGTTCGATTTGAAGATATTTTATGATTTATGCAGAGCGAGTAGGGAAGTGGTTATTCGATCGAAGATTGAATTGAACAATAAGAGACGTTATGTTGAAGATGTTAAATCAATGCAAGAGTTGGCGTTAGCGTGGGATAATTATCGGTGGGGCGAGTTGGACGAGGATGATTCGGAGTTGACTCAGGAACGTTTCTGCTTTCAACTTGCTCAAACGAACAACTTGGATTATCTGAAATGGGCGCGAGAAGTGAAACAGTGTGCGTGGGATAAAGGGGCGATTAGTTATGCAGCATATCAAGGTAATCTCGAGATGGTCAAGTATTGCGTCGAGAATGATTGTCCTATGGATGCTCGTGCGTGTTTTCACGCTACCATGGAAGGTCACTTGGCGATATTGAAGTATTTACACGAACACGACTGTCCTTGGGATTCGGATACTTGTCGTTGCGCTCACAATCAAAACCATGTCGAGTGCTTAAACTATGTAATAGAACACCAGTGTCCTGGATGGGAGCGATTCGATCCAGAGCATCCAGACTACGATCCACCAGAAGTCTACTCGCCATATATAACGACAGAGTAAACAGTACAGAGCTACAAGACAAAGTAAAACATTTATAATAATTTGTGTTTACTCTGTACATCAAATGTATAAAAAATCCATTTTTACCAATTACGCATTAAATGCGTGCACTAAACTCCCTAAAACGCTCGATCAAAAGAGCTCTCAACGCTTCGACGAAAACAACCGAACCGATTGAAATCGAACGAACGCGACGATCGCGGTCTTCCTCGTCAGCTAGCAATGAAATCGACGATCTAGCGCGTAAAATCGAGCAAAAGAAATCCCTAAAAATCGGCCTAGAAATCCACCTACAGCTCACGAAGATATCTAAAAAACTGTTCTCGCTTGCAAAGAACGAACATTTTTGTTCCATGAACACGAACGTCCACGCATTCGATCGAGCGGATCCTGGATCGTTACCTCGATTGAACATGGAGTGCGTTTCGAGCGCAGTGAAGTTAGGTGTAGCATTGAACGCGCAAGTGCAGAGTCGATCAGAGTTCGATAGGAAGCACTATTTCTATAGGGATTTACCGCACGGGTATCAAATTACGCAGTATAGGAAACCTGTTTGTTTAGGAGGGGTAATTAAGATCTGTGGCGATGATTTTGAACGCGGTGATCGCGATGGTGGTAATGGTAATAGTGATAACGATGTAAGGATTGAGCGCGTGCAGATTGAGATGGATACGGCGAAGACGTATTCGGCGGATGATGACGTCGACGACGCGAAGACGAAAGTAGATTTGAACAGGGCTGGAGCGTGTTTGTTAGAGATTGTGACTATGCCGGATATTACGAGCGAGGAGCACGCGGTGAAAACAGTTGAAGGGGTTATTGGGATCGCGAGGTTTTTAGAGATTTCCGATGCGAATTTAGAGGACGGGTCGATTAGAGTGGACGTGAACGTTTCCGTGCGCGATGGAGATAAAACGACCGATCGAACGGAGATTAAAAATTTGAATAGTTTGAGATCGATCAAGAACGCAATATCGTTTGAGAAAAATAGGCACTTTGAATTCTTGAAAAGAGGGGACGTAGTACACAGAGAGACGAGGACTTGGGACGAGAAGAAGAACGAAACGATCGTCTTACGCACGAAAGAATCTTTATTAGATTATCGATTTATGAGAGAACCGGATGTTTTACCGATCATATTGTCCGAGGAAGACATCGAGCGAGTGAGAAAAACTGTTGGGGAAATGCCGAAACAAGCTCTCGTAAGATTACGAAATCTTGGGATTTCGAAAGAACAGGCGAGGTTTCTTTCCTCGCATCCGTCATCCGTGAAATATTTTGACGACGTACTCTCAAACATTACGGAATCTCTCCTCATGATCAGTTCATCAAATAAAGACGAAGAAGAAAACGTGACAATAGCGAAAAGCGTCTCAAATTTTGTATGCGTAGAGATCGTTGGCGTTTTGAGAGATGCTGGAGTTAGTACGAAAGGGAAACCGCCTTTTTTAGGTATTGAAGAGAAGACGGCTTTAACGCCTAAGCGCGTCGCAGAGGTCTTAACTTTATTGAAAAATCAGGAAATGATCTCTGGCCGTATGGCGAAAGATGTGTTGAAATTTTTAGCTCGAAACGATAAGCGCGCGATAGTAGATATCGTCGATGAAGAACTCGGTGGTTCTCTCATTGGTAGTAGTGGTGATAGTAATAATAATAGTAGTAGCAAAAGTAGCAGCGAAGAAAAAGATGCCGAAAGCCTGGACGAGATATGTAAAATTGTCGTCGAAACGCTCGTCGAAGAACGCGAAGCTCTGAAGAAAAACCCGAAAGTATTTGGTGCCTTTGTCGGTGAAGTCATGAAACGAACGAAAGGACGCGCAGATCCAAAGCTCGTTTCGTCGACTATAAAACATTTACTCCGCGATTATGATTAATTAATTATGCTGCTCTGTATGTGAGCGCTTGTGCTCTATAAATATAACGTTACATTTCGTGAATTTTCATTCGTAGGTTCGGAGTTATACCGCTCATTAAAGCGCGACACTCGTCCAGGTCTAAATCGCCATTTAAGACAATCCATTCTTCATAATCGTCCAAGTATTTTAACTTTAGGCTACGATTCTCGTTTTTGTTGTTGTTCTCAATTGCAAAGAGTTTAGCGACGTGCTCGATGAGCATGGCGAAATCCATCTTTGGCTCAAGTACGAATCTGCACATATCTTGACCGTGACTAATCTTGACTTTAATCGCGAACTGGTCTTTTCCTGCGTTTATTGAGGCCTTGTGCGATGGCGGAATCGCGTGCGCGTCTTGTTTTACAGTCTCGTATCGATTCAACGATGGAATTGACCCGCCTTTCAGAGACGCAAAGATTGTAATTCCACCTCCGTTTTTCGAAAAATCACCTGCGATAGTTGGCATGATTGATGTTTTTTCACTTCTGCTATTGTTATTATTATTACTATCGTCGGCAATATCGGTAATGCTGTTTTCGTTATTGCCGCTATTTCCACTTTCTTTTTTGCGCGTCTCTGAAAACTTGACGCACTCTTCTAAATCATGCTCCGTTTGTAAAATGCACATGTCGTCTTCGTCATCCAAGTACTTAAGTTTCGCTGAATTGGGAAAGACGAAAAGTTTCTGGATTCTATCTAATAATATCTGCACTGACCATTTGTGCAATAAACGAAATCGAATCGTATCATCGCCAACTCGAAGCTTCACAGCTAAGAAAGGAACTACTTCATCGACGTCGTCGTTTATATTTTCCTCGAGTAAAACTGCAATCATATCCGCAGCATCGTCGTTGTTTTCGTCATTGTTTAGGATTGAATTTTGTAACATCGATCCTGTTGCGTCGTTCGAATCATTTAAAAAATCATCGCCAAATGCGCCCAAAGTGCTATTGAGAATTCCCGCCAGAGCGGTTGTGCCATGAACGGAGTGATCTCCGCCGATACCGCGCGGCGTGGAGCCATCTCCATACATCGATCCAGCATGCGTGGCTTCAGTGTACGTTGAACCATGGACGCTATTATCATTGAGGTGATTACCAAACTGCTTTGAAAAGTTATGCGCTCCGTGGATGGTTTCGTAAAAGTGATCATCGAATGAAAACTTTGCGTCGGCGGTGGCTTTAGCTAAACTTTTTGGCTGTATCGGCGCGTTGGTGGCAATTTTGATCCCACCAGATGTTGGATAATTCATTCGTCCAAAATCTCCCGGTTGTTGTATAGCTGGAGCAATGGTCATTTTTTTGTTAGAACCGTCCATAGGGAATATGTCGTTCTTCCCAAAACCAAAACCCAAATGTTCGCCAATTGTTCCCAAATCTTCACCGACCGATGTAGAGGCAACTAATTGTCCATTCTTGTTCTTTAGACGCCCAGTAGCAACGAAACCGCTCCCAGCGTGCCATGATGCCCCACGATCGGGTTCGTCGTCTTCGTCAAAATCGAACTGCCGCGTCGCAATGTCACGAATACCAGCGAATCTAAATCCGCCATGCGCGCGACCTTCTTCTTCATGGTTACCATCATCTCCAGAACCACCCATTTCGAGTAAAGCACCAGTGTAACCCATTGTAAATAATTCGTTAGCTCCTAATTGTTGACCACTTTTACTATTAACTACCGCGACATTTGCTTGTCCGAATAAACTTTCTTTCCCACCCGCTTGTCCACCGTGAACGCTTTTTCCCTCCACGGCTTCATCGCTCCCGGACCACCCAGAAGATCGAAACGAAGAACCACCACGCATAGAAGATCCACCGCCACCACTCCTCGCTTGTGAAAGTTTAACTTCCTTCTTTTGTCGCTTCACTTCTTCTTTAACCTCTTTATATTGTTTCGATTTCAACGATCGTCTCGGCCAACGAGCAATGCCGTATTGGCGACAGATTCTCTTTAACGTCGTACTTCCAATGCCTAAATCGTTTGCAGCGTCTTTCAAGTGCTTTGAAAACTGAGTTTGCAATAATTCTAAAGTAATTCCCCACGGTGCACTTTTATTCATTTCATCTTGATCCATGTTGACCATGAAAACGTGTTCAATAGGCGTCCGCGTTTCAGCCGGCGGCGGAACCAACTGTTCTTCTAGAGGAACGGAATCTTTTTTGCTATTATTATTATTACTAATGTTATTATGTACATTAACATTAATATCATTGCTGTTGATGTTATTATTGTTATTATTAGCATTGTTGTCGTCGTCGTTGTTCATTACTTGATCTCCCAAATGCATACCTTTTTGGAGATAACTCCAAATACCTTCGACTATTTTCATTTGTTGTTCCGACGTCTGTAACTTTGGATCGAGCACGATTTCTAAAATAGCCTCGGTTTTCTTCTTCGTCCCATCGGGTAAAATGCAACCGATGCGCATCTTACAAGCGCACAAACCTCTTAAGCTTAGTAAGAGCGAGGTGTGATGTAACGGCCATTCGATTTGCGACGCTTTTTGGACGTCGTCTACCCAAATAAAAGTCTCTTTCAAATGCGCTTGACCGACCGGTCCTTGCCCTTTCATTAACGATATTTGCGAGGACATATCTCTATACGCACCGATGTCTTTAAATTCATCTGTTTTGAGATAATAGGGGCACCCCGCGGTGACTAAAATCCCATTACATTCGATCCAAAACTGCACCATTGGGATATGCAACGTATCGCACATCAACTTCAAAGCGATTGAGTGACCTGGATCTAATATCTCCGACGTCGCTTCAACGAACTTCTTCATATATCGTTCTGGCCCGATGCGATCATGCCCAGTAGTATACAAACCGAGCTTCAAAAATTCCTGAACGACGTTGACGTATAACTCCCCAATCGACTCGGTCATATGGCACAAAGCGATTTCTAAAATCATAAAAGGCCTCTCGGTCATCGACGCCTTCTCGCTCAAAAAAACTGGCAAGCACATCGTCGTATGTATCCTACACTCATACGCACAACTCACCCTAACATACTCCAACGGTCTATAACTCGTCACACTTGGCGTAAACTCTGGCCTACTCAGCACGTAACACCTCCCGGGTAACCCTAACAAACCTTCCCCGGACGACTTCGCCTCGCAGTTAAAAAAAAACGCCGTCGAGTTCTCCGAAAACTTCTTCATCAAAATTGCGTCGTGCTGCTTCTTCTTCGCCGTGATCTTACACAACTCCTTATGCGTCGTCATCACGACGGACTTCCCTGCTATCCTCGGTACCCACATTTGCACCATGTTCGATTTCTCGCACTCGATTGATACGTTTTTCACTAACGCCCTCAAACCCGCGTAGAGCTCCTCTTTCGTTCCATACTTCCCCTTACTACGCTCTGCCTCATTACGCAGTTCTTCTCGATCATCTTCTTCTCGCGATTCGATGCCCGGCTTCCCGAGCTCGTGTAATCGAAACAGTTCCCCGACGACGTCCATCGCCTCGTTCCGTTTCTTCCGTGCTCGCGTTTCTTTCTCATCGTCCATCGCGACCGCCGCGCCATCTTCGTCCACCAAAAACATCGAATGTTTCCCCACCAAGTCCATCGAATGTTTCCCCAATTCCAATTCTTCGTCCTCAAAGTCTTCCTTCGCCGAAGCTCCTAAGAACGAGCTCATTGACTACGCAAGTGCGCTGTTTAATTTTCCCTTTTGCCTATGAATCGTAGCGAGTTTTTATTTAATTTAAGTTCTTCGAGAGTTTCAGGATCAACCGTTCTTCCAATTCTTCCAATTCCTTCTTCCAATTCTTCTTCCTCTTTTAAATTGAATGGAAAACAACTGATTTGTTTCTTAAACGCTCACTATCGCTACTACTACTCTTATATACAATACAGTATACACAATATAGTACTACTGGTGTACTGAGTATATATATCTCTTCTTCTTCTTCTTCTTCTTTCTTCTTCTTCTTCTTCTTCTTCGTAAAAAGGCATTTATTAAATAAAAGCGAAGACGAAGACGGAAAATAAATTTGGGGTTCAACGTCCTTTTGCTGCTCGCTTGCTTGGTGAGAAAATTGGAAAAATTGGATAAAACGTATAACGCGTTTAACAACGCTCGATTGAAAAGGAGAACGTTTTGGAGTAAACGATTTTGCGAGAGAACGCGCGTGTGTGTGTGTGTGTGTGTGTGTTGGGGAGGCCGTTTTCGGGATCTTTACATTTTGCTAGACTCGAGGGCGGCTACGCCGGCGAGGAAGTTATCTTTCGCGGATGGGCTGATTGGATCGTCTCCGACGTAGACGTCCAGTAAAGCGCGAGCGAATTCGTGGGATTTGAACGTTTTCGTTGTAGAGAATGCGCGCATTTCTAGCGCGATCGCTGATTCCTTCGCGTTGAATACGAACGCGATTTTTTCACCGCTCGGTAATTTGTCCTTACCGCTCATGAAACGCTTGAGTTCGTCCAAATCGTCCAAAGCGCGCTCTTCGGCTTCTTCGGCTTCTTCAGCAGTCGTTGTCATGAAGTTCCCGTCGCAGTCTTCTTTTGTGGCCATGTCAGTCGCAATTCGAGCAATTCTAGGCCTCACGGCTTCGTCTAACGCGGCGTAGAAATCTTTCGAAGCGCAGTCGCGCGCTAACTCAATCGCTATCGCTTTCGTGAAATCGCCATCCAGTAACTGCTTCGTATATTTACTTTTCTCTACATAAAACGCGACGGCGTATACCTTCACGTTCATGAACGCAACTTTTTTCTCTCTGACGCCACATCCTACCGCTATTAACCCGTCGTCGATCGTTTCTTGAAACTTCGCCTTTGTCTGTTCTTCGACCAAAATCCCATTCCTAATCATCTTCTTCTGCTGCCTCTTATTAAATCGTTTTCGATCGTTTATGGACACCTTCGCCTGCGAATTCGTTTTCAGTGATTGATACGAACACCTGCGATCGTTGATACTCGTCGAAAGCGATGATTGCATCGCGCTCATTAATTATCTCTTTTCTATTCGTGCACTCTTTTTAAAGCAAGTTCTCAAGTGCTTTGATAGGAGAGTTTTATATCCATTATTCATATCTCCCAATGTGGTTGACCGCGACGAAGAATACTTCTCGCTAAGCTCGGAAATCTCGCTCGGCGTTAACCCATCGAACGGGTCATCATCATCGTCATCGCCCGCGTCGTCTAAACCATAACCGTCGATAGCCCAATCTGCGTTTCCTTTCAACGCGTTGACCTCGAACGCTCGCGTAGCCCTTCGCTCTCTTCGCAGCTTCGCAGCCGCGGCTTCGGCTCGTTTCTTCGTCTCGGCTTTATGCGCGAAATGCCCAAAATACCCAAACACGACTACGACTGCAACGCAGAATATCGCGTTCTCTCGCATCGTGAACTTCCTTTTCAAGTCGTCTTCGCTGATATCGACTTTCGCGTACGCGAACAATGGGCTCGAGAACCTCTCGATTGCTTCCCTTTGCTCGGATTCCGCTTTTTTGCGCATTTCTTTAAAAACATCATCTTCATCGCGGATTTCGTTTACGATTTCGTTTTCCGCGCTCAAATCTCGCTCTTCATCGACTGACGATGCGCTTTGCTGCTCTCTGTGTTCCTTTTTATCGCTCGATTTCGAAAACTTGGCATTATTGCTTTGGAAATCGCTTCGTTTCGTTCGTTTTGGAAAACAGTTATTCGTTAACTTACTCGCGATAGAAAACGTAAATGATTTCTGCGTTGCATTAGTAGGAAAAGAAGCTTTGGGAAGCGATGATTCTAGAGCATGAATCGGAAGCGTTCGGACGAAGCGAACGATTCGGTTTCGAGACATTTTTATGGCCTAATAGGTCTATGCTCAGATTACTCTTATTAAAGCGCTCGTTTTAAATTAATTCGTAATTCGCTCTCTCTTGTAAAGAAAATGGAGAAAGCGAGAGAGGAAACGTTTTGGTGTTTAAACGGGAACCGGTTTCGAAGTTTAAATATTCGTGCGAAATGTGATGAACGTTCGTGGGGCTTTAAAATAGTGAACGTTTTTTATGCGCAGACTCGAGCGTTTGCGTCGTCTTTAGTAGTAGTAGTAGCTTCTTCAGCTAGTTTCTATCTTCGCTTTCTGAGACTTTTACGCGATCCCGGCCTTTGCGTCGTCGTTAGTAGTCGTAGCTTCTTCAGCTATTCTATCTTCACTTTCTAGGACTTCTATGATCGTTTGCACTAACGCGTTCGATTCTTGAACGACGTTCAAGGCTGGATTTGCGATTTTGCGGAGTAAGACGTCCTCGAGTTCTTCTCGTAAACTTTTGAAAAGAACCGCGACTCTTGGAGCGGCTCGGAATTTAATCCAACCATCGCATGCGCAGCGGAATTTTTCGTGTTCGACCTTGATTTTACCTCCGAATAAGAGCAGAGGAAACGCCCCGATTGCAGTCGCGTCTCGGACGTACGTTTTGCCAGTTTTCATTATTTCGTGATAGAGCAAATACGGTTTTTGCTTCGACGCGTAAGCGGCGAGAACGGACGATGGGTGCATAAAAACGTCTTCGCCTTCACGTTTTGTGCGTAACTTTACCGTTTGGTACGGTAATTGAAGAGATTTTGCTGCATTCGTGTCGTCCGAGATGCAAACGTTTGGGTATAAACCACCGCAAACGACTGCGCGAACTAACGTTTCGTTTCCAGCGTTTATAGAAGCTTCACGTAAAGCCGTCTCCGTTCTAAGTCTTCTATTCGTTATTATTTGCGTTGCGCCTGTCGTCAAGAAACCCATCTCGTCGAGCAATTCGCAATATTGTTTTCGTACGTCAGCAATTTGCCTTAACGACGTTGCTGACAAGAAATGAGTCGCACAATATTTCTTCTCGCCGCTCGCTCCGAATTTCTTCTTCGCTTCTAGCCATCCCGCGAAAGCTTTCACTAAAGTCAAATGATCGCTCGACGAATCTGGTAAACCCATTTTTTTCTTTGCCGCGTCTGCTTCGTCTCTTTTATCCATGGGAGAAATAAACGGCGACTTGAATCCAACGCAAGCAGCAATCGTTAATATTGGATCGAGCACTCCAAATGCAGAGGCGTAGACGAGCATTTTACCTAATCGAGCGTCAACGGGTAAACCTCCCAAGTGTACACCTAAAGGCGTGACTTTTTCATTTTGATCTATTACGTCGATCTCCTTCAAAGCATTCATAGCCGAGGAAATGGCCGATTTCGATGGCGGAGTGATAGTTTTAGCTAAAAACACCCTCGGATCACCGAATCCAAGAGAATAAATCTGCAAGACCAAAGCATCCAACGGCGAACGAGAAATTTCCGGAATCGCAAAATCTTCCAAAACCTCTGCTTCGGTTTTGGACGAGTATAAGTGAAAACAATAGCCCGGTTTCACTCTTCCAGCTCGACCTCGACGCTGCTTGGCGGATGCGCGGGAGACCCAAGCAGTTTCCAAAGCCGACGTGCGCGTTTTCGGATTAAATCGCGTTTCTCGAACTTTCCCAGCGTCAATGACGAAAACGCAATCATCGATAGTAATCGATGTCTCTGCAATATTTGTACTCATCACAACTTTCCTCACCCCACTCGCTGGTTTTGAAAATGCGCGCTTCTGTTCTTCCGCCGTTAGCGTCGAATGCAAAGGAACGAGCAAATACTGAGGTTTAAGTTTTTTCTCGCTTTCTTCGTCTTCGTTATTGTTTCGATTATAGCTGCGCTCGTTCTCGTACACTGACATGCGTAAACGGTCGTGCAGCGCCTTGATTTCGCCCATGCCAGGTAAAAAGACTAAGATAGCACCTTCTTCGTAATCTTCGGCTATGTGCGTAACCAATCGTTCAATTAAATCGAGATTTACGCAATTTTCTTCGACAATCTGCAATTGACGCATCGTGCTTTCGTCGTATTCGGAGTAATACTTCCTCGTCTCATCGGTTATCATAGATTCGTCGATAAAACTTCCAGCGGCATCGGCCAAAGCCGTTTGTCGCGATTTTCGATTACCTGGTCCAGAGCTGCTTTTCTGTCTCGCTTGTTGCCCGGAGATTGAAAATTCGGAGTTCGGTTCGCAGACATAACCACAAGCCTCTATGGCATCCTCCAATCTATATTCCTCCACTGGAAAAGTTTTTCCTTGCATTTCGACGCTCGGAACGTCTCCAGGGACGACTTGTTTGAAGTAGTTACCGAACAAGTCAGCATCGACCGTCGCAGACATGGCAACGAGGTGGAAATCATCTCGTCGAGCGGCGAGGTCTCTCAATATAACGAGCAAAAAGTCCGACAGCGCGTCTCTCTCGTGGACTTCATCGACAACTACGTGCGATACACCGGTTAGATTTGGATCTTGCTGCAAACGACGCAAGAGAACACCAGTAGTACAAAACAGCATTCGAGTTTTAGAGCCTTGTCTCGACTCCAAGCGAATTGAATAACCAACAGTCTCACCAATCTGTTCATCGCGTTCATCCGCAACGCGCTCGGCAACTGCAATCGCTGAGATTCTCCGAGGTTGCGTAATAATTATGGAAGTATTTGCACCGTTCTTTTCGTCGATAACGGAATTTTCGTAAATGAACTGCGGAACTTGGGTTGTCTTCCCACAACCAGTCGCGCCCGAAATGACGCACGCGCGCGAATTCTTCACCGCTGAAATCACCTCAGCGCGGGCTTTTCTTGCCGGAAGACTTTCACGAATCTCTTGCATTTTGCACCATTTCTCGGATGTGTTCTTTGCCAATTCTTTCTCGCGAAGCGCATTCGAGATTTCAACGTCTCTTTTCGCTTTTTCTGCCTTTGCGAGCTCGGGGTCGTTTTTCATCGAAGCAGCGAGAGAAACTTTGTCGACAATTGCCGATGCAATTTCGTCTAAATCTTCATCTTTTTGTTCGTTTGTTTCTTTGCTTTCGTCAAAAGCTTCGCGGGCGTCGTCTTGTGTTTTCTTGATTTTCTTTGCGAGCCATGATGTTTTCGTCGTCGTCGTCGTCGTCGTGCTTTGCGTCGAAATCCTCTTCTTCATCGTTTCTTCTTCTTCAAGAGCTCTTCTCGCTTTTTCTATTGCGATTGCTTTTTCTTCTTCGATTTTTTTAGCCGCATTTGGGACGATTTTCATCTTCTTCTTCTTCTTAAGCATTGATATTGCTGTGCTTAAATCTGAAGATGATGACGACAAATCGACTCGAATCGCATCTTTCGCGAGTATTTTTCTCTTTTCGTGTTCTCTCTCCCATCTCTCCAATCTCTCCTCCATGGTTTGCGGCACGGGAGCTGCCAAAGATGCGACTAATGCGCTAGGACTAATGTTTTCTGATTCACTTTCTTCTTCTTCTTCTTCTTCTTCTCGTTGTTTTTCCTTCTTAATGAGCTCGGCGCAATAAGTGATTCGTTGTTGGCGTTCTCGTTCTCTATCTTCGTGTTCTTTTTCGCTATTTTCCAAGCGAGCGTACGTGCGTTGTATTTGTGCTCCCCGACCTGAAAGCCTAAATACGTCATCATTTTCTTCTGATACTAATAATCTCGAGCCTCGTTTTGCTCTCTTGAACTTGCTTGGAGCTTTTGCTTTTAAAATTTCGAACAGATGTTCGCGGAGCCACGCGCAGAGATCATAAATCGCGGGTTCCCCTCTCTCTTCGATTACTTTGGCCGTTGAAATAGACGCGAGAGTTGAATTTACCGCACGCTTCGCCTCGGTAGGTAAATACGCATGACGGCAGTCACAAATCACCGGTTCGAAAGGGTAAACGCTTTGTGCTGGGAAATATACGTCTAGTTCGGCGTCTGGGATTTTCTTCTTCTCGCTTTCTTCTGTGACGTCTCTGTCGTCTTCGTTTTCTATTTGAATCGCAATCGTCCACGTTTGAACGTGAACATCGTGCGGTCGTTCATTTTGTATTTTTTGACCCCCTTCAATTGATTCTAAGACAGATTTCTCTTCGCTTCTTAGACTTTCGATGCTTTCACGTTCTTCGTTCGTTACATCTGAAACAGTAAACGGTGGCCGCAACGAACGAAGTAAATCTAAAAATGCATCTTCCTCTATCCACCCACTCTTTTCTAAAGCTAAAAGCGATTCTGCTGTACCAAATCCTGCGTTTTCGCAGCGTTTCGCCATAGCGCGTTGCAATAGTCTTACCGCTGGATCTTCAATTATCGTCTCGCCACTATAGTCGTTCGATCTATCAATCACGTTTGAGAGATTCCGAGCGTTTACGTGCAAAGGAGTTGGAATAATCTTACTATGACGAAGTTCAGATTTCGCGTCCAATAAGGCGGCAAACGCAGCTGGCATATCGTCTCTAGGTACGCCGAGACACAAAAAATCTAAAACGTTCGCAAACCTTTTCGCTTGCGAGGCTTTGATTTTCATCGCATAGGTTTGTCGTTGTTCTTTTTTCTTCTTTTTTACTTCGTCATTGTTAACATCATCATCATCATCATCGTCATCTTCTTCCTCTGCTGATAATTCCTCAGGATTCGCTTCTAACGCTTTTCGTACCCAATGCTCAGAAAACCCTTTCTCCACGGCTCTATCAAACACTCTCCGTTCTCTGTTCTTTCTTTCTCTAATTACGTTCAATCGCTTTTGAGCCGAGACGCGTTCGATTTCAGATTCCTTAAACGTCTTCTTCGCATGCTTCTCGTGTCTCTTAATCAACTCAACTACATCATCATCATCACTTTGCTTCATCATCGATAATCCTTTCGGCACAGCATTAACGCTCGCTACTGATAGATCCCTTTGCGCGATCTCGTCCTCTTCTTTCTTCTTCGCCGCGAATCCATTTTCATCATCGCTTACGTCATCGCCACTCATCATCTTCCTCTTCTCCTCCTGCCTCTTCTCCCTCAACTCTATCACTCTCTCAAGCATCTTCTCCTGTACGTCATCCGCGGCATCTAACACCGCTACATCGCTGACTAAATCATCACCCATCGTCGCGTTTCTATTTCGCCTCGCTTTCGCTCCCAATCTCGCCAGATTCTTCTCTGGTACGATCCCGAGCCCATCGCTCTCAAAAAAATCCTCGTAATCATTCACGCCATCACTCGCTTTTGAATCAACTGAATCATCCAGGACATCTACGAACCAATCATCTTTCGTTCCATGATCATCGATTTCATTGAATTCTTGAGCTTCAGCAGTGCTTTCTCGGACAAGAAGGACAGCCTTGTTCAAGATCTCGATTTTACCTAAAAATGGATCCTCACTCCTATGATCGTTAATCGCGCGATTAGAACAACTTAAGAAGAATTTTTTGCGCCTCTTTGGTATTTCTGGTTTCCTCCTTTCGATCGAATTCGGTTTCTGCTCGTTCATTTCGTTGATATGATAATCGATTGAAAGGGAATACGTTTCATCAAAGTCAGAACATTCTTGTGATGAAGTAGTAGTTTGAGATTTATTTGTTAGGTGTTTGAAAAAAGCGCGTTGATAGTTTTGAAGCGCGGCGATAGTTTACGAATGAAGGAAATGTCGATGCGATGATTAATGAGTGACGATATATTAAAGGTTGAGACGATCGCGGGCGACTTTTGCGCTGCCTTGCACGAACGCGCGCTCGCGCTCGGCTTTCATTCTCCTTTGCCGCTCTTGTTCGTTGAACGACGCGAGTTCTCTCGTGGCTCGACGAGCGCCTTTGTTGAACACGGACGAGAACGCGTTGAATCTACCAGTAAGTATCCAGAATACAAGTCGTAAAGCGTATGCGACTGACCAGAAAAGTAAACGTATTGGCGTAAGCATGACGAATTGGATCGCTTTATTGGTGGACACGGTCGCTCGAGTAAATCTCACGGTCATTATCCAGCGTTCGATGAAATTCGGTTTGCGTTCGAAATCTTCGTTTGAGATTTGATCTCTCTCATCTTCCCTGGCTAAAGCGGCTTTTTGTGCTCTCGTGAGTGGTTTCTCGGAAAACCTGAACAAAACGGATCCGTCTCGTAAATCTACTCGTTCGACTTCTAAAGCCGCTTCGACTCGTTTCTTCACAAAGTTTTCTTCCGAAGTAGTTTCCGCCGCCGTACTACTCGCGCTATTGCTCTCGCGCCTTTGCTCGCCGCTGTTCCTATAATCATCGCTATTCGTATCATAATTATTATTCGTATTGAACCGTCTCGCTCGCATCGCTTGCTCCGCTCTATTCTTCGCCGTTCTCAACGGCGATTGCTGAAAATTTTGTTCTCGTCGTTGTTGTTGCTTGTTCATCATCACTTGACCGATCTCGGGCTTCTGGCCATCGAAATCCTCCAACACTGAACTGCCTCCGAACGCAGCAGAAGAAGATTGAGCAGAAGACGACCTATTGTTCGAATCAGTATCGTTACTCTTCTCTTTCGCCGTCGTTCGTGCAACGAACGTCCTCAAATCGTAAACATTTTTTTTGTTCGCACCGTTTCCAATTCGAACGAAATCAAACCTATCGTGTTTACGATTCGCCTCGTTCTGCTTCTTCGCAGTAAAAGCGGGAAATGAAAACGACGAACGAAGTAGTGCTCTAGAGCATGCTCTGGCTTGTTTTTTATGCGCGTTCAGTGAGAAGGCGTTAGTGTTCGCGATCGATGATGTTGACATTTTATTCGTTGCGACCTGCTTTAGAAGATATAATTTCTTATTCTCAACGTGTTGGATTTGCTCTCTCATCAGAACAAAAAAGCTCTCTCGCTCGCTCTTCTGGCGTCTCTTTAGTACACGTTTGTCGTCCGAGCCGCTCGTCGTCGATAGAGGTTTTTGGGAACGTGTGATAGTTTCTGTCTCTGCTGTTTTGGTCGATTGGCCAATCATTTGATAGAGGTTAAAGGGACGTAAGAGACGCCCATGAGCGATTTCTCGCTGATTACACCGTTTCCGTCTTTATCGTAAACGATTAATGATTGCCAATCTTTACCGACCGGGACGATAGCGCGACCCCCGGGAGCGAGTTGTTCTAAGAGCTTTGTCGGTTTTTCGGGCGACGCTGCGCCGCAGTGGATGACGTCGTACGGCGCGTAGAGTGGGAATCCGTTGCTTCCATCGCCGGCGGTAAAGAAAAGTAACGGATTTGGATGCTCGAGGAATTTTCCTTTTCCGTCCTTTCTTAAGTTTTCTTTGGAACGTTCAACGAGCGCCACGGAATGATCGATTCCGACGATGATTGGATAAACGGTATCGGATAAACCAATAGTCGTTTTGTCTTCGACTTCAACTGAGTGTGTCGATTTCGCGAACTCATCGTGATTATCGATCATCATCGCGAAACATGCGGTTAAGTACCCACTTCCGGAACCGACGTCGAGAACCCTCGTCGGATGCTTAGTTTGACTTAATACAGGGGCCAGTATCTCTAAGCAGTGCGCGTGCATATGCGGCGCCGAAATCGTCGCGCCTCGTTCTCCTAAACTCAAAGGCGCGTCAACATACGCGCTTTTCCAGGAAGAGGAAGAGTGATCGTATCGTAATCGATTGTGTGAGTAAAGAAAAGATCAAAAGTGAATAAAGAAAATGGCATACCTTTTCCCGGAAAACGCCGGGCAATAGTTCGCCCTATCAACGCGTCTCATCGCTTCGGAAACTTTCTGCGTCTTGATGATCCCATTTCGTTCCAACGCTGAAATCAATGACTCGTTATCTACGCCGTGCGATCGCCACGCCATTTCGTTCGCAAAAGCAGCGGCGGCAGAAGCTCTCGAGTTCTTCTTCGCGAACGCGCAGGAAACCACTATCGCTCGCTTAATGAACTCCGAACGCGTTAGAGAAAAACGGTCGTTGTTCATCAATTGTTACGCAGATCTTAAAAAAAAAAGTGGATACTTAAATTCTGTCTTTCGACAGCGCATGTTCCCAACAACAAAAACATATCGCGCGCTCATTAAACTTCATTAAAAGAGAGCT
>Ga0114998_10000986_pt1 | contig 21783 bp, 22 predicted proteins | sample ArcticOcean_MG_C_5_FD_87044 | JGI IMG/M metagenome (GOLD analysis project Ga0114998, IMG submission 87044) | Marine microbial communities from western Arctic Ocean - ArcticOcean_MG_CB4_138 | ecosystem: Environmental > Aquatic > Marine > Oceanic | place: Arctic Ocean: Canada Basin | collected... | reverse complement strand
GCGTTTTCCGTGGATTCAGATTTGGAGAAAATCGCACAAAGCGAGCACATTTTGCCATTTTTCAGAATCGGTCGTTTTGTCGGGGAAAGTGGGGCAAAAGTGGAGGGGTTGCATTTCGACCGTTTTTATGGGCGTTCACTGCGGACATTCCATGGTCGTACTTTCCTTATATGCTTCAAATGCGCGTACCATATCGCTATTGGTATGGTGCTCGTATGCCCAATCGACGATGGCGTGCACATTGTGCGACCACGACGCAGCGAAGGCGGAGGTGCAGAATTCGTCTACTGCATTTACGAGCGACAAATACGCGTCGTGTAGACCCATGAACAGTTGTAGTCGGTCGAAACCGCTTCGTTCTCCAAGTTGAAGAGGATGGTGCTCGGGGTGTTCGGGGTCCGCGACGATGCGCTTGTAGAATACAACCGGGCTGTCACTCCAGAATCGAACCGAGATTGCGAGGGTCAATGTCATCCAATGGAATTGCACGTCGTTCTGCACGAGCGAATCGCCAAACGTAATATTGTGTTTACGGACGTGCGCCGTTCGGTAGAGCTTGTTCCATGGGAAGTTGACCATGCGAAGCGCTCGCATCTGCGCGGTGAGCGAGGAGTCCTTCCATAGCTGCACGTCACCTGGGGCCATACCTTCGTACGAGTGCATGGAGTGGTATGTATGGACGATGACATAGGGCATGACGAGGACGTCGGGGCGGAAGGCGAGCGCGTCTTCGAGTGCACACTGCAACGCCTTGGCGGCGATGGTATCGTCCGCATCGACAAATGCAAGGTATTCTCCCATTGCGTAGGGGAGTGCGAGGTTGCGTAGCTGTCCGGCGTGGTAACGTCGATCGAATTCGAGGACACGCATCTTCGGACGACCTTTTACGAACTTGTGCACGAAGTGAGACGTGTTATCCGACGATTTTGCGATGGCAAAAATCACCTCTTGACGCGCGTTCGATTCGGACAGTGCGAGAAAGAGCTCGCGCAGAAGAGTCCCCGCGTTATAGCATGGGATGATGATCGTCAGGTCGACCGTATGATTCGAATGAGCTGTGAAGTGGTGGTTGGGCGAGGCGTAGGCGTACGTCTCGCGTGTCGACGGATGTAGCAGTAGCTGTGTTCCTATGTAAACTCCTGACCAACCGAGTATGAACCACACGAGGTATCGTGCCAACCGCATGACCTTCATACTTTCCACGCGATCCATCTGTTATTCGAAATGTTTAGCGTTCATCATAATAAGAAGGGATGCATCCAAATAGATGCACCCCAACACAACCGACCCTCAGTCGACCCCCTGTCGACATCAATCGACCCAATCGATCCAGTCGACCCAACCGACCTTACATGAAGTCGTACAGGCACGAGTATGGTCAGTATGGCAAACGATCTACGCAGGGGCCGATGCCGCTCCTGAGTCCACGTCCACTGCAAGAGCCGCTCGTCGCTCGGACGCACCACCGCTCTCTCGGATTAAATCCTCAGATGACGGTCAAGGGGCCAGAAGCCACGGTGACATGGCGGGTTGTGTACGCCTGCCTCATCGTACTGGTGGTGGGTCTCGGTGTCTCTACGGCGGTGCTCGCTTGGCTCTACGCCGACGTGTTGAGCACGTCCCTACCCCCTCCGTCGCCACCACCACCACCATATGCACCACCACCTACCTCACCTCTCACAAACGGAAGGCTGCTATTTGAGAAAACGAGGCGACTCTTTGACTAGTGGAATCCACACTCTATATCGGCTAATCGTATACCATGTGTTTTTGTTGGTCGTTTGTTCAGGCGGTGAAGTGTTGCCATGTCGGGAGAAACCCACCAGTGACAAAATCTGCTACAGTGTGGTGGTGTAGACGGTAGGATGTTCATACCGTTGAAGTGATTACTTGCCACCACACGCGCAAAGCTGATTTGATCACGTCCACTGTTTTTTACACTTGAAAACTCTTCCTTCCATGCATCGAACAGGGGACCGGAGTCTCGTTGTATCAGGATGCCAGTGTCGATGTATGTTGAATAAGCCTTCTCAGGCACATGCATATCGTGTGCGTACCTGTGCACTTGCTCTACGAGCGTGTCAATCGACGACGTTCGACCTGCTTGTGCAACTAGGAGGGCCTCGCGGCGCACCCACGCAAAAACGGATTTGCACCGTTTCTGGCAAGGCACCGGGTGCCCAAACGCGGCAAATGTGATAGACGGAGAAGGAAGGGCGTATTGTAATAGAAGATGGATGTCGGCGTGGAGCCGAAGTTTGGAGTCGATGAACATGGTGGTCTTTTTAGGAAACAGTATGTGTGGTATTAGTTTTGGAATCTTGGCGGCTTTTCGTGCACTGATAGCGCCGACTGAGAAGCACACGATATGCCACTGTAAGACCGTTGCGCGGAGCATTCCCTTATCGCAATTGTGGATGAAGGCAACATGACATACATCTGCATGCGGGTGCTCGACGGTCTTTGTTAGATCCGGCATGTATTGAGCAGTGAATGACGTGAATACCACCGTAGAAAACCCCTCGCAAACCGCAGAAGCCTTTTGCATGGCCTCATGATCAATCGTCGGCGTTCTACCACTCAACCATCGAAATACATTGATCAACGTGGAAGTATGCGTTGGACTTGTTGATGTCGGGGTATCCGAATGCACGACACTTCTTGAATATTTCTTTTTTGATGCTAACGAACGAAGGCTCGCTTGAGTAACGTGCCAATACGCGAGGCACGGATGTGGCTTTGCACTCGAATGCACCTCGTGTCGAATGCAGGTAGGGTACTCCACCTGTGCAAATGGATGTGAAATGTTATCATAAAGCGGGACTTTACCGTTGGCACGAACTCGGATGATGCACATTCCGATGACCATCACTCGAACGCGCCGGGACGCTATGTGGTTGCAAACAAATTCTTCCGTGGTGGATTGGTGAAACCCTCCCTTTTTGAAAAGAGACGTGTACTGTTGTAGGTAATCAATCATTCCTGTCCGAGTTCCAATGGCAAATCGATCGTTGATGCCTTCGTTTTGATGTGTATTCGGAATGGCGATCATCTTTCGTGACATGTTCATAGATATCGAGGACGGCACGAAGACTTTTGATGCGATCATTGTATCCGGACGTGCAGCGACGATCACATCATACTGGAGCTTGTCCACTTGCTCCGCGTATGTGACAAGTTGAAAAACCTTGTGCATGCTATATTTTTGTCTCACAAAGTTTTTCAACGTGGAGCATTGGTAAATTAACGACGATCCTGCGAACAGACGTTGCATCTCCTTGTCAGCCACGCCTTGCACTTCCACCTCAAATAGTCGTGGTTTCAATCGCAGGAAGTCCTCTCGATTCAACGAGACGTTGAGCTCGTTTGCTCGAGGATTGTTGTACACCTCGTGGGTGAATGTGTGCACAAACACGTCCACGTAATTCTGTGCACGGAGGGGACTCAAGAGATTTTCATCAATGCTCGGTAGTGTATAGGTGATATTTCGAATCAAACCAAAAAAGCACACGGCGATGCGCATCGTCAGCTCAATGTGACTGCTCTCATTGCACGTTTGAATTAGCGATCCCAAACCAGAACACTAGCGAATAAACGCATTGAAACACTTTTCGCCTCGCTAACGTGGGGTGGATCTAAGAGAGACCGCGACACAATGTCGATGATCCAGTCTTTAAATGCGTGTAATGCACTTCAAACTATTAAACAGCTACAAAAACATTTGGTTTCACGTGATGTAAATCAATATCGTAAGCGTGATTTCGCAAAGGCATATCGTATCAGCGACATGCTGATGGGGATCACACATGCCAATCACTCTCTTGATAAAAATGTATCAAGAAATCTTGATACATTTTGCGAAAACAAACAAAATCTACTCGCATGTCGGTTCCTTGAAGAGTTCCACTACCGAAAGTTCTCTCGTGAAGAGTTCCACTATTTTGCTAAATGGCTACGTCAAAATGTTCGTGTTACGCAAGAAAAACTTCCTAATACGATGTTAGTGGTTCACCTTCGCATCGGTGATGTCATCAATGCCAACAATACACGTTACTTTCGTCAAATGTCTTACTACAAAACAGTCCAAATCCCAACATGCATACGAGATGTCGTATTAGTCGCAGGGGCTCACAAACGATTGAGTATGGTACGGAGTGTGACGTACGTACATGGCGTCGCAATCACGTTTCAAAGACGTGGTTACAATACGTCACTGCTCATTAATGCAAGTGCAGACGAGTCGTTAGTGTTCATAGTTAGATCGCGTTATTTCTTATCTGGAATGGGGGGGTTTGCCGAACTCCTTGAAAGGATGGTAGTTCAATTCGGAGGGGTGTTGATAAGCAATCGTTCCACTGCTTGATATGTCTTGGAAATCAGTCGCTAGAGGGTTCGAGGTTTAAGACCATAAGAATGCGTTTAATCTCTTACGCTATCATTGACACCGCGTTGAAATAGCATCGCGATATAAAATAATTGAATGTTTTGCAAATACCCATTTGTTTGCAAGGGTAGCACATGTGAATGGAGAAATACCTCGATGACAGCCGATGGGGCGATATCGTCCCCCGCACTGGCGGCAGTGGTGTACGCCGCGGCGTGCAAGGCTCTTGTGGTGGCCTTGCGTGGAAGCATACGCGTTCACGCGTGGCCGTGACGGACTAAAAAATGTATGAATTATAAATCGAATCTTATGACGTCAAAAAGTATGCGGCGATTCGCAAATCTGGAAATCTTGGGTAGGTACCTCATATATTAACCTACTATATTTCGCTAACTGTACAAATTCACCGTAGTCAAACGACCTCAAATCTATTATGAGGCTTCTCCTCTATGTCACAACTCATCTTTCAGTATTACATCGATCCTTTTTGAGTCTCTGCTGGCCGGCGATGCTAAAACAAATTCATGTTGATTATAATGTTACGTTTTTTATCACTGCTGATTCCAAAAAAAAGAATTGGACAACAGTCGTGCGTTGGATGACTTCCTTGTTCCCTATTGCTTCCATCATCACTTCGGATACTCAAGGAAAGCAACAAGGAGCCATTGCGGCTATGACTCATCCACAAGCCATGCGACCTTTCTCGAGTTTTGATTGGGTCATTCGTTTGAACCCAGATGTTATGATATACAATCCATCGTATATCATAGATTTAATGACACCAAACCGCGACGCCGTGTTATGCAATTGTAACCAAAACGAGCGTGAAATACGTGTAATGACTGACTTTATCATATTTCGTCCACATGCTATCAATATACATGCGAGGCAATCGGTCGTTGCCCAATATACAAGATTCAATCAAACGATCAACGCCGAGAAAGATTTCACGCGAATGATCTCACCTACACTCAAATCTCGTAAATACATATGGCTGTGGCATAGCAACGACACTTCGTGTCGAGTGCGACTACCTGGAATTGTTTATCATGAACATACTTTACATCGGTGTCTAGCATCAGACTTCGTGTGACGAAAGTGATGACTTTTGACGATCTCTTTTTTTCCGACGCATGTATAGCGTAGATCGCTACGTTGCAGCTAAGAGGGCGGCCCTCTCTTGCTTTTTTACGGTCTTGGGGGCAGAGGGGAGGTCGGCCAAGCTGGAGGGACTGGGTAAGGGGGCAGGTAAAGGGGTGGGTAATGCTTCGGCTTGCAATTCGAGCGCCGCTTCGATGGCCTGATCGGCGATGGTGAGTTCGGCGAGTTCGGCGAGCAACTCGTCGTCGTCGCCGTCGTCGTGCCCCTGTGCGAGGGCGTTGCTGATGTCCTCGTTCTGATCGAAGAATTCCACGGCCGAATCGGCGACGTTCTCGGCCTGTTTGACAAGGGTGCCATTGGCCTTCATGACCTTGGCGCTCTGGCTGAGGGCGGCGACGAGCTTCTTTTGCATCTGGGACTCTTCGAGGGTGTCGCGCTGTCGCTCGACCATTGTGAGTTGGCCGTACAGGCCCTCGAGGCGCTTGTCCATGTGTTTGGCACGTTTCATCGCGGCCAGCGCCTCCTTGTTTTGCTTGGCATCGCCACCCGCCTTGTACATGGACCGCGCGTGCTCGCGTGTGCGTTCGGCCTTGCTTTCGTGTTCGGCGATGAGTGCTCGCAGTTGCGCGATGGCCTCGGCAAGTTTGCTCTCGGCGGGTGTCGCCTTGACGGCCGTGCCGAAGACGCGCTGTTCCATCGCAGAGGGTTCGCGTCGCGTGGATACGGAGCGTCGTATTGGCATGCACCCCAACAGGCGACATCGACCTCGTTCGGGGGACGTGACCCGTTGCATTTCTGCATCAACGCGTTGGTTGATGAGACGTTTTGCCCGCGCCCTGCGCGCGAGTTCGGTATCGGGATCCTCAATGGAGGAGCGTTGCTCGGGTGGTGATTGCACCGCGACACGGCGCATCATTGTCGATACTCACAAACTTTGGCAAACGTGCACATGTTTTAAATAGCTTAGCGATGCAAAGGGTCCTACAAACTACATTTGACCCCACACTACCACTATCGCCACCACCACCGCCACCACCATTCCCTTTAATCCTTGTTATCCGTAGACTTTTCCGACTCCTCCTCCTCCTTCTTCTTCTTCTTCTTCTTCTTTGGTCGACAGCGATTGCTGACAGCGATTGCTGACAGCGATTACTTGAGCGCTAACAAAAAGCATTATGACCTGCAATCACCTTTAGCCGAGCCAAAGGCGAGAGATGCTGATGCCATACGACACGATGATCCTACTCGGTCGTGAGCTGATGACTGTTTTTCTGCTTATTATCATCCCATTTTACTTATTCCGGCGTATTTATCGTTCGGTTTTTGGGACACGTGGTACGACCGGTCCAATCGTATCATACACGTTGATGGATGGTGCAAAGGCGCCCGAACGGGCCTCTCTCGGTGCGGCGGGTTACGATTTACGGGCGTGCAATGCTCAAGACATCGAGCCGGGAAAGTGTGGGCTTGTACGCACAGGCGTATGCATGTCAATCCCTGACACAATGTATGGTCGTGTGGCCCCTCGTTCATCGTTGGCGTCGAAGCATCGTATTTTTGTGAATGCTGGTGTGATCGACGCCGACTATCGCGGTGAGATACACGTATTGCTGCACAATGCAGGGGAAGCGACCTTCTCATGTGCGGCTGGTGACCGAATTGCACAGCTGATTTTCGAGCTCAAAGGCGATCCACATTTGGAACAGGTATCGGAATTGGTGGTGACACGGCGCGGTAAGGGTGGGTTTGGTTCCACAGGGCGTCGCTGAAGTCTGATGAGTTAATGAATGCCAAAGCGACTTCTCCCAGAGGAGCCGTAATAGGACCGCCAAACATGGAATTTTCAAATATAGTTGATTCCTCGAGTGTTGTGTTGGAGGTGAAGTTTAACGGTCGGTCGGTCTTTAGTAGCTGACCTAAGATCGCAGCGGCGACCATCCGTTGGTGTGTAAAGTCAACGCGATTGGTGCTATCGCCGAATGATTCTACTGTTGGTGTATCGGACTTTTTAGTGCGATACAAGAGCGTGAGTTGGACCAGGCGTTCGACATTGTAGACAAAGGCGCGTACACGTTCATCCAAATCATCCGAGTTAGCTGTAGCGCCAGTCGTATAGATTTCAGTCCGCGATTCGTAGATGAAAAGCGCGTTTCCTTCGTTGGTTAGTCGAAGGACAACCCCTTCACCTACACCATTCGTCTTAAGTGCCATAATATGTTTGCGTTGGAGTATATTCAAAGATACAGGATATTGTGCAAATACGGGATTTGCCATCTCCATCATTGGCATGGAACCGCAGCCAAATGGTGCCATGTACACGTTTAGCACATCGTCCTTTATCCAAGGGCGTTCGATCATATGATTCGCTCTGGACCATGCACAACGTCTTTCCCACAATTTTTGTATATTTTTTTCATCTAACACGTCGTTGAGTGCAGATCCAAAGCTCGATATTGATGTCGTGGGACATGTACGTCCGAAACGTTGACGAACGTCTCGCTTGACTCCCATTTGGTCTAGACGATTGCATGATAGTTGCAACGCAACACTTTCCGACGCGCTTGATGTAGTTTTCGTCGAAACTGACAGTCCGTGCATACGCGCTTCGAGGGGTTCGAATTGGGCGCACGCATACGGTAGAGCACTGCTTGGCAGCGGGTCATCCACCTTGCGATCGACAAGTGTAGCGAGATGGCCGAGGATCTCACGACATGATGCTTGATCCCATTTGAGCGGAATGGGGTCGTTTTTTGTAGATGGTGTCTGGTTGGTGTCTTCTGATGTAGATGGGGGGATCGTTTGGGTCCACGCGGGCATTGCGCTGAGCATATATTTACAGTATTCGAAATGGTCACCTTTGCCATTAACCCTAGGGTTAAAGAAGGAGGGTGGTGGTAAAAGAACGCCATTTTCGGTGGGGTCCAGCACCACTTTTCCTCGAAGCAGCATGTCCCTGAGAAAGATAAATGCTTGAACCATGGTTCTCCTCTCCCAATTAGTGTTGTAATGGACGTAACATGCGGTATACATTGAGACGGCGATAGCTGCCGACCATGTTGATGGAAGATTCAACCGCCTCAACCATGACAGAGAGAGACTGAACTTGTTTGATAGATCACTCTGGTATATTCTGATAGAGTGAGGAAGCTCACCATCGATAATCAAGGGGCTGTTGAAATTCTCATCTCGAGCAATTTTGTAGGTCCTCTTCTCTGTTGACTTGACCGATGCACCATTGTTAGTATCGTCGACCCAATGGTCGACAATTTCGAATACGTGTTTGATTGTATTTTGAAATTTCAATGGATTTGACGTGGGGTTACCATTTATTGTTTTATCACCATCCTTATTTTCAAGAACAAAATCTACACCACCCTCAATGCCCACCTTCACCTTCACGCCTCGAGAAAGATGCAAGTATATTGCCGATGATAGTGGTGTATCCGACGGTAAAATGGTGATCGGTGGGTATCCCTCCAATTGGGTATCGTTATCAGAAAGGAGTTTCACCACGATAGGGCGTCGTCCCTGTAGAGGATCGACGTAAAGGAAGAGGGGCTGTGTTAGTGCTGCATCGTCTTCTTTTAGTACACCATCGTTCAGATTTCTACATGTGATCGGCACCATGAGAACCCTCACCCCACGACCATCTCTACACGTCTTTTATTCCATACTATACGAAGGGAGTGCTTATTTTTTTTCAGAGGGTGGTGGCCTGGAGCAGGATGTCGACAAATGCTCCCTTGCGTGCGATGGTAGACGTCACCTTGCCAATCTTGTGTGGGTCCGTGAAGAGGCACTTTTTGAGGAGGATCTGCCGCGGCCCATCGCCCATACCACGCATCCGTTTGCCGCCGACCCCGGCGCCAGATTTGTCGGGTCCAAACGTCCAGCTCACGGGGTCTCCAGCCCTGAGCATCTCGGTTGAGTTGTTGAGCAGTTGCACTTTTCCACCGAGCGTGAGAGTAAAATACTCATCACCATCGGGACCGATGGCACCATTGTCCGCGGGGGGCTCAAACAGCGTGCGGACCACACCCACAAACTGAAAGTCCTTCTCGACCCCTGCGCTGAGTTTGTAGGCATTCGTGAGTACGACGGCAGCACGTTCCTCGGCTAGATGTGGCATGATAATGGTATTGACGCATTGCACCGCGAGCTGCCCCGGCACAGCCGAAGCCCACTGCCGAAAGGGTACGGCATCCTCACCTGTAACTGGAGAAGGATTCTCCTTCGTATACAATTGATTTTCGGAGATGACCGTGTACAACGAACGGTCAATCTTGGCGTTGATCGTCGTGATGTTCTCCTCCTGTGGCGGGTTGTAGCCTGGATCGGTGAAACGCCCATCAAACGCCTTGTCCGTTGCGGTGTAAAACGACATGCTTGCAAACTCGGTCATCCCTCACCGAGAATAAGAGATTTGGTGGCGATTGGGGGACACTAGTGGGGGTCGTAAACTTGGAGTGCTACTTTCAAACACTGCCGACTCTTATTGATCACAACCGAATGAATCGACAACTCCTCACATTCACATACCCTCTTTCGACGACATGCGGACATCTAGATCGATGCCAACTGCATCTACATGAGGTGTCGGATCAGTTCAAATGCCGTGCATTGCTCGATATTGCACATGATTTCGTAATGGCTGACCCCCTTGAATGCGAATCGTGCCGTCTGCGCCGCGGCAGGAACAGCGTGTAAATCGACGACCCGACCAATCTTCCAACCACCAAGAACAACGTATTTATCCTCATTGCCCCGCGCTACTTTGCGCAGACCACCGTCGACTGTTGGCTTGCGGAGCTCATTACCTAGGTTCTCTAGATCATAGTCTGCATTCTTGAACGCTTTTTGGAGCTGTCGCGAAGTGAGGATGCATACCTCGGGTTTTGTAAAAACGATTTTAGTGCTGTCAGTGGCGTCCTCAGTCACGATAGCACGGATGACGATGTAGACCGTGTCCATCACTTTGCATTTCAGCGCCGTGGTCAACTCGGCGACCACGGCGTGCCCTTCGACGACATTCGAAAAGACGGACGTGCCGGCAGCGTCGTCGAGCTCCTTGTTCTGGAAATCCGAACGAGACGACCAGAGGGTCGGTCCGTCGGGGCGCCACTTGTCAAACAGCTCTGTAAACTCGAGAATTTTTGCGATGCCTTTACGTGCCGTTTGTAGATCCTTTACGGCCTTATCACGTGTATCAGTCATATCCTTCTGTAGGGTCTGTTCTTCGACAGCGGTCGTTGGATTCTGAGATTCAAGCTGTTTATTCCTCCCGGTCAGCATTTCTTCCATGTCGTCTTTGTCTCCCGATGGTAGCAGCAGGCCCATCTTAACCATATCGTCGACGGAACCACCTGGCAGATTGGCGATATTGACTGTCATCGAGTAAGCAATCGCATTGTCTGCTTTGAGTGGGTTCATCGCGCGTTCAAACGCCGTGTACGTGAGCTCCGAGTGAGGATTATCCATCAGGTATTCGAGGCAACAGCCGTTGATCGGCTGGTCCTCTGCGTTGCCGATCGTACGGGCACTCTGTGCCAACGTGAACACATCACGTGTAGGGTTGACAAAGATGAGACTGTGCGGTTGCAGACTCGAGAATGGTTTGACGGACATTGCCGCCTGATTTTCGACATCGATTCCACTGGATCGATCTGTCCCGAGGTCGATAATTCGCGCTTGAAAGGTGTAGTCATTTGCGTTGAGCCCAGATTGCATCTGACCAGGTACACCAATGCCACCATTTGGTGGCCGAACCGTCGCCTGTGGAATTTGGAATTTTCCAGTAGGAACTACACCCGGTGCCCCACGTTGAAACTGGTTGGCAAAGTCTGTGTATGGGGCTGGTGGGCGTGGAATGTTTATCATCGGGTTGCGTCCGTCGCCGTTTATGATCGTTGACATGCGATTGTCATTCGATTCTCTTTATATACCGAGACATGCAATGGCACACACTTTCCGACCTAGTCGAGTCCTTGAACGGAAGGGAAGCTTCGATACTACAAAAAACTATTTATTTACGCCGGGTGCCTTGCGCTTTGTATTCGCTGTGAGCTTCAGCTTCATGTCCATCAACTCCTTGTACTGCTTGAAAGTCGCGGGGTGTACTGTTACCACACCGCTGTCGGGGTTTTTGCGGAGCATAGACCCTTCGGTCACCGTGATCAGCTGTTTAACACTGCGAATATCATTCAAGTTGTCGATTTGTTCGTCATAACAGCAGTATTTGAAATGGGACCGAATGTCTTTCCAGCTCCACTTGGGTAAGATTCTCGAGTTGGATGTTCTCCGTTCGTCACGGATACGTTTCCATTCACCGGCCGCCCGTCGATAGACATCTTCCTCTGCACAGGTATTCATGTGACGGCGGATGTACTCGCCAATCTCTTCCGCATCTACACGCGTTTCCGTGTTGCAACCAACACAATTTACGTGACGTATACCAAACCCAGTCGTCTTTTTGGTGTTTGTACGCGGTACTTTAGGGATGGATGGTCCAGCTTCAGACGCGTCATCGTCGCCTTCAGCGCCTCCCCAGATACGCTTGTACATCCCCGCGCCAGGGCGAGATTCAACTTCCTCTTCTTCCTCCTCTTCATCGTCCGAATCTATCACCGTGCCATCTTGCACTTCATAGGGTGTGATGTGAGAGTCTCGACCATCTACCGAACAGCCATGCTGTTTCACAGTATGAAAGAGTGGGATGACGAGTTCTCCTTCGGAAATGGGCAGCTGTGCTTTCTGGGTAGTAGGCGAACCATCTCCTCCCGCCGATACAGAGATCAACTCATCGTTTTGTGCGTTCGCGTGGTATATATTTCCATTTACATGTGGTGGATTGTTGTCATCGGGGTTAAGGTCGTCGTCCATGGAGACGTTTAGACCGCGTGTCTGTCTTATAAGAGCGGTCATAGCGCGATCTTATATCGCTAGTATTGTATGAGTGAACTAGAGCACACGTGCAAACGGATTTTTTGACGATGGCCACTACTACAGTGAAGAGTATCGCCAAACAGGTGTACAATTGTTTAAATCCGGATCGTAACGGTGCGATCACACGCGCCAACGCGTATGAGGCATTGAAACAATTACAAATTTTGCACAGCGAATTTATCAAACGCGAGGCTGCTGTTAGATCACCATCTTCAGTCGAAGCTCTACTTTCAGCAGGACATAATTTATATCAATTCATGTCGACCGACCCGGTGCGATCAGAGGAGTCCGCGACGATACTTCTTTTTCTTGCGTCTACAATCGCAATGGCAATGGAAGGAAGCCGCTGGTCCGATGAAACCAATGCGAATGAAGAAGGTGGAACTAGTGTCGAGGAGCAAGAGGCCATCCGAAAAGTAGAACGCGTACCCATCGACCTTTTTGAGATGAAATTGTTTGTACCCTTGCACACATGGGCCACCTCCACATGGTGGGATGACGTTTCAGATGAACTCACCGACGTGTGTAAAGATGTGATACAAGTGCTTCTCGACGACGAGTTCAACGTCTCGCAAAAGACTGCGGCCGCGTTGGCATTCTTTAGTGCGTCACTGGACTTGGAGCTGGATTCGATTTTGAAGCTCACATCTCCGTCGACGGTTGCGTTGCAAAGTAGCGCGTATCTCCGACAACTCCATCACTCAGGGCATGTAGTTGAACGTGTGAATGCGATTGCCGACATGAGCGATTCTGAGATTGGACAACAGGTCATTCGCGACCTGATCACCTCTTTTTTGGTACCACGTATCGAGATGTTTCCACGGCATACCACGCTGTTCAACAGTGAGACGACGCGATTCATCATGGAATATCACCCCGATATCGTTCGGAGAGCGCATCTGAAGGCGATGCTTACAGGCCCACACCTATGGAGGAATCTTGACGAAGGTGAACTTGAGCGAACCTGTGTTATCCTGGCAGGTCTCGCGGTCTTCCTTGCACCGGACATCGACTCCGTTCGTAAAAAGTCGGCCTTCAACGGACGTATCATCCTCCCTTTTTTGCGTGGCAAACCACCATTGGAAGGGCCTACCCTTCAGCTAAACCAGGGGCGATGGTCATGCTACCTTATGGGTCATGCTCGCACTTCCGTGTTGCAATGCAGTGGTGAGGGGGTTGCAGGGTTAGAACGGTGTGTGTTGTTATTTACACACCTGTGTGAGCAAATGGTGGCGCGAATGTAATCACGGAGGGTTGTGAGAGGGTGACTCCGTTGTTGTCTATAACAGGCAGTGGTGAGAGTGGTGAGAGAGCATCAAAGAAATGACATCGGAGCGTCATCGATTGCATATCTCAGATGGTCTTGACCTGAGTGGCGTAAACTTTGACGCATGTCGTTTGATATGCACGAGATTTGATTGGAATCAGTGCTGCTGTTGTGAAACAACGACTTACGTACCTGTTTCCAATCCAACGCCACCGACCCAAGCTCCGCCACGGGCGCGACATGTCCAAGAAGAGGATCGACCTTGTGATAGTTGGTTATGTTGTGTGTTTTGTATGCCATTTTACAATATATGGCAGGTATACACCGTGTGCATGACACCAGGCAACGGCCACACATGTGACATCGTTCTATGCATCTGTTTCCCGCCACTGTTTGCACTGAAACGGTGCGTTGGTCATTACTGTTCCCTAGAAGATGGTCAAGAAGAGCAGATTCGTAACATGGCGAATGTAGCGTTGTTGCCTGCAATCAACATATCCATGAATCGATCAATATAAGTTGTTATAAAGGTAGAGATGTAGCTAATGGCAACTCGGTCCCATATGTACACACACAAACATCAGCCATTGGATGTCTTGTTGCAAGATGAGCGTGTGGGCCTGATCAAGAACTGTCCTCAAGAAAATGTCAAATACAAGGTGTACCCCACAAGTGGAAACAGTCGTCTTACAGACGAAGAGGATCGTAAAATAAGTCGTCTCCGGAGTTTTTGGGCATTGATCGAATGTGGTAATGATTTTCGAATCGATGCACTGGGGTGTTACACGACGATCTTAGTTAACGTTGTGATTATATGGGCTTCAGCTGCGACATTTGTACTTGCTGCATGGGATCTGCTTTACGAGGGGGCGACCATCAAATGGGAAGGACTCTTGTATGGAGGTCCTGTGTCGTATGAACGAGGTCTGAGGGGGATAAGTTTCCTCACACTAAGCTTTGGGCTTTCAACTGTCCATATGTTCATTGCGTTGATGAGCACTGCTCTGTCGCGTTGGGAACGTTGCGTAGGTCTGCGTGTCATGTGGGCAGAAGGGACTTTGCTCGATTTTTCACGCCAAATGGGCTACTTTGTGGGTCATTCACTGATTACAATCGGTGCGGCCATCGGGATGTCAAGCGTTCCTCAAGCAAGTAAGGTGCTCGACCGTCATCCAAACATGGATGTCATCGAAGGTGATGTGACGACCATTTGGGAGGGGCACTACAACACACGTTTAGATGCCGATCTGAGCGTACATTTGATGCTTTACGGTGGATGTGTATGTACCGCCACCGTCTTGTTTCAATTCTTCTTTGGTGAAGGGTTGAACGTGTGCTACATCATCCCTTTCGGGCGATGTCATTACGAATGGACAATTCTCTCCAAAGAACTCAAGCGTAAATGCCCTAATAGTGTCAATACCTCAACCAATGATGCCCAACGTGATACCAACGATGTGCGTGAAACTGTACCATCGGGGCTACCATTCGAGTCGTTGTGTGTCACAACGGCAAAGAAAAACAGCTGTCCATGGTTTGCGACCTTCACACACAACATATTTGGTGCATTTCGAATGCACCTTTATGTTGCCACTATACTAACGACAGTCGCGATCTTTCTTCGGTTCTACTCGGTCATTCCACCCGATGACGGCATGGAGGATTGGCCTATTTATATTCCATGGAGCAATACCACACACGATCCACAGCCCGTGTACGTCAAGTACACATTACATAATGTACACAATATTACATACAACACGACGATTACCGAGTGGAACGATGCAAGCTATTACATGTGGACATCAGGTATCCTGTTTTTCACAGCCTCAATTCTCACCGTAATTGGCACTTTTGCATACAGCATCGGCCTCGTTACCACACGCTCTTCCATCCCCGCAAATCATGTCATAGAACCGCACAATCCTCTGTTGAAGCTCTGTTGGTCGTAGTAATGTGCATCGATAGTGTCCATTGTCGCCTTGAGTGTATATCGAGTGTAGTTGTTTTACCTTGCAATCGTGCTACCTCATTTCCAGTTACTCTCATTCACCGTCGCTCAATCGACAAGTTGTCGTAAATCGCTAAAAATCGATTTGCCTTATCGTCTCATCATAATAGTAAAAATGGGAGCGGTGTGCAGTTGTTCAAGTGGGAAGAAGGGTGTAGCTGAGAAGTGTTTAGATGATATGCATAGGGTGGTCACCGAGTTCGACGTCCCTAAAGTGAGCATTGATATACTTAAATTCACCGATGAACCGGAATTAAAGGGTCAGTATATCATCCTCGACCACTCTAAGATGGAACACATGGAGGCGTTCCGAATCAAGGTAGAAGGGCCAGCTTCTATCTACATCGGTCACTCTATCGCCGTTGCGAGTTTACATGCTACCGATACTATGGATGTTAAAAAGAGCGTGCCCATCGAGGTGATTGATGGCGAAGATCATGATCACGATCACGCTCGGAAGTTGTCAGTCGTGCTTGCAACCGAAGGTATGTTGGTCTCTTAGCCCCCCCCTTTCGATTTCGGCATTATCCGTAGCAGCACCATCAACGGCTGGGGACCAGGCATTGCATAACCATAGAAATCTCTCTTGACGTACAAGGCGTTGCTCCCGATTCTCAGTTACCATTGGGCGGTCGATGATGGTTGGTGTTCGATGAGTTCCTGTGTACACACGCTCACTTGGACGTTTGATTGGTGGTCGCTGCCTGCGACCACATGTCTCAGCCAGGGTATAGGCTGTGTCTTTAATATCCACGTTACTCTTAACGGATACACCCCTTTCCAGAGCATGTGATTGGCGTATCCCATCGTCCGTCGCTGATACATGAGTGGTATTGCGTGACCTGACGTGGTTATCGTCTACATCGCGAATTTGTTTCAGGTGGTAACCCGCTGTCGATAACATTTTGAAACACAATCCACCCCATTGCGTTCCTTTTCAAATCAGTATTCAAAGTTTAGCGCGGTGGCGGAAACCACTTCTCGTACGTTACAGACCGACTGAACGCGAAAGATGTGTAACATTCATATAGGTATTTTTAGTTGTACCATTGTTTCGTTAGATATACGAGTGCGAGGACACGTGTACAAAGGTAAGGTGGTTATCTAGGTAGGCCTGAACCTGTATCAAACTGGCAGACAGGGTCATGTCCATGTATAGGAGGCTGTTGCCGCTTGCCAACAGGGCGTACGTCCCATAGTGTGCACATTCTCTATCAATTGATATATATTTTGGTTTGATAGACCACACTCTTGTGCAGATTTTGTAATCTCTCCAGTCGGATCGAGAGACGCCTTGCTGATAATGCGCACTTGATTCTTCCACCAAACGTTTTGGACCAGTTCACCATCATGCTTTTTATGCCAGCATGTCATGTATATCAGGTTTGTCAGATATGTCAGGTATATAAGTCGACGTGGTCGTCATATTGTGTTGTGTGTTTGCCGTTTGGTATTGAAACGTCTCGATGCGCTTGGAAGTGGTCACGGGGTATTGGCGTTTTAACAGCTTTTCATCGCTTGGAAAGTTGAGTCAGGTTGTAGAATCGTGGCGTTGCGACGGGAGTTATCCAGGTCACCTTGCGCTCCGCTTTGTCTTCGAGGGGCCTAACGATCGGAGTATACTCTTTGGTTTACCCGATGACCTTTTTGCCAACGGTAATCGTGGTGTATGTTCAAGTATTCTATTTGACATCACACGCTCTCGGGGGGCCAAATTTCACACGTTGATGCAGCTACCATGGTCTCACGCCTCATTGACTAATATCATAACGTACACTGTAAGCGCGGGTATCGCTGGTATCTCTGGAAATAAAGTTGCCATATGTGCGTTTGATGCGTGCGTAAAGTATGCAAGTGGTTGGACTCCTTACAGATACGATGACTGTACGTATCTCGCCGCGTTTTTCCCAGCGTGTGCGGGATCAGGTGTGCGAGACGCCGGATCGGGTCACTGTGTGCAGCTCGCTTTGCAAATACTGTCAGCTGCACTTTATGGTGACAAAACTAAACTACAATCGCATATGATATACTCAGGGCGATGCATCTTTGGGTGCATCGAGCATCCTTCGTATGCGTCATATTCTCCGCAGTTGGCGGTTGTAGCATTGAAGAGACTCGGTGTTTTGGAGGGTGGCGTTACACTCACGGATGACGAGTGCGTACCCTTCATCTCTGCAACCCTCAACCTTGTTCCATTGCGTATACGGCGGTGATGAATCATCGCTAAGGTTTGTGGTGTTAGTAGTTGGTATTAGTAGTGTTAAAATCTGAACTGAAAATAGCAATTGGGGATGGCACCTAGGTTTGTAGAGGTGCGCCGCATTCCATTGAAAAATGAGACTGTTACGGAAACGGTTGAAACGGTGATGGAAAGCATTTCAGAGTTCGTGACCGACTTGGTGTACAACCACACGACTATCATCTTCAACCGTGTAAGTTATCACGTCGATGATTGGTCGACATCAGATATGGGAGCATGGGTGATTGAGATGTGCAATGCTGTCCCAAGGAGTAGTGTGTTCTGTTTCGTATTAGCTGTCCTGTGTTTGTGCATGTACGCGACGTTATCGATGATTCTCGCACGTAGTGAGTGGAAGCGGCTGCGTCGTGCATATGAAAATTAAGAAGAGTTTGCATCCGCTAACATCAGTTCGGGCGTCACGACTACTCCTCGACAGCAACACAATGGGTGATTCGGATGAGGAGTTGGTGGTGTTGAAAGGGAAGAGTAAGAAAACGCAATTGGTACCAGATGTGCCACAGCCCGTTAACTCCAAGCGCCAAAAGACCCAGAAGACGGAGAAGACATGTAATGTGACAGATGGTAATCTAAGTGCGGTGAGCGACTCGTTGAAAATCGAGCCTCCGTGTACGAATATTGACAGAGACGATGATGAAACTGGGGATCCTTATGTTGAAGATCTTTTCAATTCATTCATCGAGGTGCATCCAATGACTGCAGCGATCTTCAACAGTAACGAAGCGTTCAATTTGTTATCGCGCTTACCTCCACGTGGACAGATACCAGATTTGCAGGTTGTACCACGTTCTCATGATAACGCAATGCTTCGTCCACCAAACGAAGATGTGGGTGAACGCCCTTGCGTCAATGGCAACAAGTGCTGGTGTTACTGGCTTGGAAAGCATCGCCATGGTGTGGACGACCCTCGCACATTTGTGTGCACTGAGTATCTACTTCCCCAGGAACAAACGGCTTGGCGCAACGGAGAATTGCGCCTACCCGAACATCGTAAAAAGTGTCTGTTGTGCGAGCGCTACTTCCTACATGCAATCTTCTTGCGTATCAAGCAAGAGCCAGAGTTTCGTGCACAAATGTGCGGTAAACAACTCCAAGAGTTTCGCAACGACATCGCGATGCATACACATGGTGTAGAGACGCATGACGGATATCCCGAGTCGAGACTTTTATCGATTCAAGAAAAGGGTGGACAGGAAGAACCGCTGATGCTATGGCCCGTTGTGGGATTCAATACCAAGCACTATCGATTCGAAGTACGTAACGGTCGACCATATGCAGTGCAGTTGGGAATGGTACCACGTGTGGATTTAAACGGGCAGCCGTCAAACGCGTGAGTCGAGCGTTTGACGGCTATTTGAATCGACTCAAGATACCAGACATTGAAGTTAAACCGTCATATCAATCGTATGAAGAGACGTTCATCCCCTCGATGCTTCATCGCTGGGTGAAGATGCAGCGATGTGCTTGGCCCAAGTGGTTGTATAGCGGTGACTTTGAGCAAGCAGTTACGCAATGGTCTTCTGAAAAACACGTTGTGTTACTTGGTCAAATGATGCATTATCAAAAATCAATCCTGGATTCAGAAGACGAAGACGAGATCTCTCTCCCCAAACAGGCGAATACAAGCGTCGCGCTGCTTCGCATGCGATTTGGTGAAATAATCGAAACGGATATGCGTCGTCGATGGATAGAATCGCCTCTCGGCACCGTCGACGAGACGTCTCGAGTTATTTGCTCCAATATCAGTGTTGCAGCAGCCGTATGGACGTCTACACACGCGGAGTACTTGTTTATTAACTGTGATGATGATGCGGATAGCTACATAGCAAGCCCCACTTTACACTTGATTCCATCTGAGTTTACCGATCCGCAATTGGGTGAGTTTATTACCAACGTTCCATCGGTCAGCAATTGTGGAAATGGTGCCAAACGGACCCACCTCGTATACCAGCTATTGCATCGTGCACTCAACACTGCGAATAGAGGATGGGTCTCCTCGTCGGCTCAACTTTTGAACCTCAAAGGTGCACAGGGAGCTGGACTTCGAGATATCATCACTGAGGCGACGCTTGTCGCGTTGACCGGACTACATTCATGCATTGATCCTACAGATCGTGTAGGATGGAGAGAACGATTACTAATCCATCACGTGTTTCGACGACAACTATGTGTCACGGATGTCGCGACAAAGTCACCGAACTTTATGAAACAAGTCGTACGACGTCTTCTTCTAAGCACGTACAGTGGGAATGAGGCGGCTCGGACCATCCATAACGACCGTCGACGAACAAGCGGAGCATTCGCGAGTGCCCCTTCGTCGCTCGCCCCACGTCGTTGTAGAACCACAATGGCTGCCATTACACACGCTGCGTTACCAAATGCACGACTCGAGGACCTTGAAAAGTCGTCAAAGCTTATCGACGCACGCAAGTGGAGTGGGTCTGAAGAGTGGCCGTGGAATGGTAAGGCAGGCGCAAATCCCGCACCACTTACGCTTAAACAGGTGGCATCAACTGAATTCATGAAATCACACGTGGATAATTTCGAGATGTATTGGATCATGGCATACCGAAACCAGAATCGTGTTTCACGTCTAGATACGGTACAATATGATGTGTTCTGTGAGATGAACGACACGATAAAGGCCACTCACAATCAGCCTAACATCACGCGCCTTGCTATGAAAATGCCCTATGGGCATCGCCTATCTCTACAACAGTCATTTGCAATCTTTGGTAAAAATGTCACTGTGACCAATACATCATATCGAAAGGAGTTGGTTACGACACCACATTATGCACAAATGATCGCATTGGCACGCGCATCCGTTTACCTCGAGCAGCTTGCTGTGTATGAATGCTCCACACGTATCAAAACGCGACAGAAACTCGCTGTCTACGAAAGATATGTTGGCTGTGCCGATGAGACAGATGAACATACGATCGAAAAAAGCCTGGAACGTCTTCCTGACCACGCTTCTAAATTATGTGTCTGCACAGAGTGTCACCGTGTGGTGAATGCACACATACGGCGTACTGCAAACAATGTCGCTCAATTCAACGTGGTGGGCCTTTCCTCTTGCGTCGCGTGTGCACATGATTGCTCCGATGTACGTTGTGCAAAACGAACATCCGCGGCTGTACGCACTGCCACGGCTGCTGAAAATGCTGCATCAAAACATGCTCTCGAACTGTCCGGTAGGGAATGCAACGAAAACTTTGACATACATCTACAAACACCGCTTTCGCATGTAGAAGCGGGACATTTACGACGAGATTCTCGACGAACATACGAACAACATCGAATGGCCAAGGCGTGTGGTGAGAACAAACTACTTCGAGTCTCACTTATCGGTAAGCTTGTGCGAATATATGACACGTGGTACACGCTGTGCTGCTATTGTGGGGCGTTGATTTGTGATGTCAGCGCTCACACAAATGTCGATGGTTTACCCGCATGTATGAGGTGCAGCGACCTCAAGTCCACCAAAAAAAAGAAGATTACACTCGCACCTTCTGATCATATATGTCGCTTTTGTCATATCAAGAAACAAGATATGGTGGCATACCTTTCACCATTCGATTGCAAATTTGACAATAAAGACATTCCACCCGAGTTACGTGTCACGTTTTGGTGCTCTAAACATAGTCCACCGTGGCTGAAAGAAGCGCTACTCGTTGGTCTATACGACAATGTGGACCCGATTTCCATGGGTGAGATCCTCGCCCGAATCTCTGACCGTTCAACGCCGCGTGTTTAAGGCACAAACGTGTGGTGGGTGGTACGGTATTGTACGGTATTGTACGGTATTGTACGGT
>Ga0114998_10000983_pt1 | contig 21823 bp, 11 predicted proteins | sample ArcticOcean_MG_C_5_FD_87044 | JGI IMG/M metagenome (GOLD analysis project Ga0114998, IMG submission 87044) | Marine microbial communities from western Arctic Ocean - ArcticOcean_MG_CB4_138 | ecosystem: Environmental > Aquatic > Marine > Oceanic | place: Arctic Ocean: Canada Basin | collected... | reverse complement strand
GCCCTCGTGTGTAGCCATGGCATACCGAGGATCTTCGATAAACTTTCTTTCTTGTAATTTAAGTTACGTACTGTAGTCATACACTGGTCTTCCTTCCTTCTTCGATTTATTCGCTTTAAAACTTTGTTGCTTATTAGGTGTTACAACTTATTTGACTTTATTTACATTAGTTACGTACTGTAGTCGTATACTGCGCCGCTTCCTTCCTTCTTCGATTTATTCGCTTTAAAACTTTGTTGCTTATTACATTGTAGGTGTTACAACTTTGACTTCATTTACTAATTAATGGCCATTAACGACTTTAAGCAAACTATTTAATCGAACGATAAAAAAGACGCGATGAGTGTAATGCGAAGGACTCTCGCAATCACTGAAACTCGCGCGATGAGGATAAAGAACAGACCGAGTTCATTTCCCTCGCGCGGTAGCAGCGCTCGTTTTGCGGCTTCGTCATCGACGACATCATCGACTCCGACTGACGATGACGCGGTTTCGTCCAAATACGAAAAAACGGAAACTTCCAGTTCTTCTTCTTTCTCTACTTCTTCGACAGTTCCCTGTGACGATGATGATAAGGATGAGTACGATAATAAAAGGAAATCAAAGTTAAAGTCAGATATATATGCTCACGCGGCGACGACTTCGAGGGGGAAAGAGGCGACTTCGATGGAGAAAGAAAACGTGAAAAAACTGTTGCGCGAATTGAAGGACTTGCAGAGTCGTTCGGAAAAGAAGAACGAAGTGAAGATGAGCGCGAATGAAATGTTGAACGGGAAATGGCAGTTGTGTTATACGGATACGCACTCGTTTCGATCGTCTCCGTTCTTTTGGCAACTGGGCAACGCACTAGGCGAAGATAATGCGAAAATGTTCTATAGCGCGCACGAACATCAAACGTCTTTGTTTGGAGGAGCTGTTGGACAATGTTTTCAAACGATCGATTTGGAAGCGAAGACGTTGACGAGCGATTGCGTGGTTAAAGCGAGCGTAGGCGTTCCATTTGTTGGTATTTCGCCGATATTTAGCGGATACGGTTCTGTGATTTCTAAGGCGAACATTGTCGATTCAGAGAGCGATTCTTTGTTTGTTGTCATGGAATCTACGACTATAAAACAGGACGACGAAAACGTGATACCATTCTTGAACTTTTTGAATAACACGCGTGTTCCGGTCTATGATGTGTTCCAAAGTATCGGTAACGCAGTTCCACCTGTAGAAATGAAAATATGTTATGTAGATGAAGAAATGCGCGTCACTGAATTAGGTGACGGTTCAGTTTTTGTGTATAAGAGAGTATGATATGATGTAAATAATCTACCAAGTACAGTACCATGGTACAAGTAATAATAATTTACATGTTTATGTGAACTAATCTAATGCCGAGATCTTTATCGTTCTCGCTAAATTGGTACCCTCTCGCGTATAATTTTGAATACGCGACGAACAGCTTACACCCGCTTTGAACAATACTCGGCGAATGAAATCGAAGTCCAGGAGCAGTCGTCGTTCCTCTGACTGCGCCTATTTTCACCCACGTTTTCCCATCGTCTGGAGATATAGAGAGAAGCAAGTTTGTGATGCATTTAATCGGTAATCGAACTTCTTTTCCAACCGCATTCGTTATCGTCGATCGTTTATGCGCGTTGTACGCCATCAAGAGCGGACCTTTTTTACTGCCGTCGAAATATAGTCTTTGTACGAGCGTCTTTGATTCAGGAGCGTCGATGCCAATCGAGAGAGGTTCAGTCCACGTATGCCCGTTATCTTCTGAATCGGAACCGTAAATAGCCCCGGCGGTAGTTTTGAAGTACATCGAAAGCCTCTTTTCATCTTTGCTTTGAAATAAACTTCCATCCATTAAATCTGTCGTTTTCTGCCCAACGGACCAACCACCTCCGCTCGCGCCAGCGTCCTCGGGATAAGGCGCCGGTTCTAAATACCCTCTCGCCGTCCATGTTTCGCCATTATCTTCACTGACGAGCAAACCGGCTGAATGCTCTGCAGTGTTTGTCCATTTTTGTCCGTGTCTGTTATTCCTTACGCGGCAATGCGCTAATCTTGTAGGCCAAGCATATGTCGCCATCCCAGCATGTTCGCGCCAAATTGGGAGCGCCCATGTTTTCCCGTTGTCTAATACTACTAAATTACTTGAAACCATCTTCGGTATTGATTTATCTTCGTCTAAGCTGTAGATTGTTTTCGGCGTAGCCCATTTCGTGTCTTCGGTTATTTTCGAATCTTCCGTATAGGTCATTTTAATCGACCCGCCTGGTGGCCATTGCGGCGGTTTCGTCGGCTTTATACAGTCGCCCTCGGATTCGCTATAGAATACGTATACTCTTCCACTGGAATCAATGTGTATGACTGGATTCCATTGCGCTCTGCTGCGAGGGACTTTCAACTTGAACGAATTAGACCAAGATTTACCGTTGTGATCTGAAGTTGATACGCGGATGTGCTGCGATCGTTCGCCTTCGACGTCTGGTGAAGCGTGCCACATTGAAACGAAACCACCGTTAGGTAATCTCGCCAACGAAGGCGCGTGATGATACCTTAACGATCTATAAACATTATCCGCAGCGTTTTGACGTTGTCCCGTCTTTTTGTTCAATTCAGCGGCTTTGAGCTGCGCGGACGTATTATTCCCATGCGTTTGAATCCAAACCGCTCTTTTAATTTTAACTTGCGGACCGTCGCCATCTTCAACGTTCCAACTCTCGCATTTTGAAGTACTTCCATATGCAAACTTCGTGGTCGAAAAATCAAAACTCCCGCCTTTCGATTGCGTCGGTTCAAACGTCTCAACGTTTGCATCTTCGGGATTTTCTGAATCTTCTGCCCAATTGCCTTTATTATTATTCTCGTTGTCCCCCGCGTAATCTTCTTCTTCTTCGCCGTCTTCTTGTTCTTGTTCTCCTTCGTCGTCATCATCGTTATTATCGTCGCCAAGTTCATCCCCGTTATTAGTATTTCCACTATTGCCTCCGTGCTGCTTCACCCTCGCTCTCGCTTGAACACTTAACTTCATCGCATCCTCGTTTTCCTTTGCATATTCCTTCTCTTGCCCTTTCTTTCTATTATCTCTCGCCTGTTTTCTCTTCTCGTACGCCCAGTTCATCTCTTTCTGTTTCTGTTCTTTCCGTTTGATTTTTCTTCGTTCTTCCGGACTCAAATTTTGTTCGTCATCGCTTTCGTCGTCGTTTACGTTATCGTTACTCTCATTCTCGTCATCGCCATCATCTTCTTCATCGGTTCTTCCTATCGTCCGTTTCATTAACGTCCTATTTGTAAAAGAACTACTACTACTACTACTACTACTACTACCATTACTACTCGTCCTATCGAGAACGCGTAATTTCTCTAAAGCTCTCGCGTGTAATAAAACGAACGCCCTTACGGCCATGACAACGACCACGATAACCATCACTTTCCTCACTCGTTTCATGATCATCATCGTATTCGTACTATTATTATTAAACAGTTTCCTAGGTTTATTCGTCTTCGAAGCCGTTCCTTCTCTGTCATAACTATCGATCGTATCATGTTTATCGTTTCCCTCGACGTCGAATTCGTTGGAACCATCGTCTTCGTTAGTAGTACTACCACACGCGTTCGTTCTGCGTTGAGACATCATACATCGTTCGAAAACTGAGTCAAATCCAGACTGCGTGAATACAGCGTGCACACGCGTTACTATGCTCGTGTTCTCGCGTGATTTCGATTTGAATAGGACTTTAAAACTTCACCTGATGCGCTTTTTCTTACGAGTCAGTCGAGAAATGAGAAACTTGCGCATGTGATTCCTTTTTGCACCAGAGCTTTTTGACGCGCACTGATTGCCCAGCTTTTAGAACAACGACTGCGCGACGCGTTTCAAATAAACGGACCATGGGTCGATATTTACGCACTTCATAAAGTCGAACACGAAGATATGCACTAAAAAGTTAAATGTACGTACTGTATGTACACGCTATTAAAATGGTAGAGTGAGTGTTTCTGAAACCCTAAATTCCGTAAATTTCGCGTCCCTACTGCAAAAAGTTTTCTTTTCTCCAATTCATAGAAACCTTATTGGAAACAATTCTTCACGTCTACATCGCGCGTTTACTAGTAATTACTTAAATCATGCAGGTACGCAAAAATTGATCATCGAGACCGAATAGCGATGTGAGCGGTCGTTTGATTGACTTCGACGTCGATGTTCTGTATACGTGCGCGCGCGAGATCGCGACGTTGACGTTGGAGATATTTTTTTTCTCCCATTTTAATCGCCGCTTTAAATCACTAATCAATCTCGGCCAATGGAGATCGTAATTTGTTCTCGATACAAATGTCACGCGATCGAAACGAATCGAATCGAATCGAATCGAAACGAATCGAATCGAGCTCTCTCTCTCTTCTTTATGACACTGTCTCACTCCGTGCTCTGCAATAAACAAATTCGTTCTACAAAATAAAACAGGCTGTTCAAATCAAACACGATCGGTTCACTAAAGGGTCTGAAGACTTTGCGCAGAAATCGAGTAAAAGATGCGTAGCGCAACGCAAACGAGTTATGCCTGTGAGTACGACGAGAGCGATCATGACATCGTCCAATGGACCGGCGACTTTAGAAGGCTATGGATCGTGCGTCTTTAAAGGCGCCGTTGCCGATATGTACTTGAAAGAGGAGGGCTACGACGCGTCGTTGTTGAAGGATTTGTCGTGGCCGAAGGACGAGAAGAAGGCGAAGGCCGTAGCGGCTGCGTTGTTATCTTGGGCCACAGATAACGGTGCGAAGCAATATTCGCACTGGTTTCAACCAATGGCCTCTGCTGGTGTTCGTCATGGTAACGCCGGGTGCTTACAGATGGCTATGTTTGATTTCGATAAGGATGGAGTGCCTTACCCGTCGTTTTCTCACGAAAACTTGCTTCAAGGGGAAACCGATGGTTCTTCGTACCCGAACGGTGGATTAAGAGCCACGCATACTGCTGGTGGATACTTGTCCCTCGATCCATTGTCGCCGATCTTCATTCGCGAGGACACGATGTATATTCCGTCCGCGTTCGTCTCGTATAACGGAGACGCCTTGGACGAGAAGACTCCGTTGCACAGAGCTACGGAAGCCATGTCAAAGCAAGGGAAGAGAATGCTCAAGTTAATGGGCTATGCTCCGGCAGGCGATTTGATCAACAACATTGGTTTGGAGCAAGAAATCTTCTTGACCACGAGGCAAGCATTTTATAATCGCCCAGATTTACAATTCACTGGGAGAACGATTATGGGCAAAATGCCGGCGAGAGGCCAAGAGTTATCGGACCATTACATGGCCCCGATCTCCAGAGCTACTGGTGCTTTTGAAACCATGAAGCAAATTCAAGCCGAATGCTACAAAATTGGTATTCCGTTGAAGACACGTCACCGCGAAGTCGCGCCGAACCAGTACGAGTTTGCGCCAATGTTTGGCAACGTCATTAACCAAATCGACCAAAACTTGATGGTGATGCAAATCATCGAAGAAGTTGCGTCTGAAAACGGTATGGCGGCTCTCTTGCACGAGAAACCTTTCCAAGGTATTAACGGTTCCGGTAAACATAACAACTGGTCCATTTCTACGTCCGATGGCGTCGGCTTGCTTAACCCGAAACAAATAAACAAGGCTTCTGGCAATCCGGAAATCTTTCCAGTGGTCATGGCTGCGATTGTTTCTGCAATTGATAAACACGGTGATTTGATGCGTTTATCCATTGCATCTCCAGGTAACGATTTCCGTTTGGGTGCCATGGAAGCGCCACCGGCTGTTATGTCCACTTACTTGGGCCCGTCTTTGACGGCGTACCTCGAGGACATTAAGAACGGTAAAATGTCCGAATACCAGCCGGAAAAGAAGCCGCTCAGTTTTGGTTCCGCAAACCTTCCAAACATCACCGTCCCGGCTGAAGATCGTAACAGAACTTCACCGTTCCCGTATGGTGGCGCTCGCTTTGAATTCAGAGCTGCGGGTTCCTCGCAAAACGTTTCTTTAGTCAACACTTGCTTGGACTCCATGTGCGCGGAAGCGTTTATGATTGTCGCCGACCGCATCGAAGCTGGTGAAAAGCCGCTCGACATTGCGGCTGATTTATTGAAGCAACATGAAAAAGTTATCTTTAACGGCAACGGCTATGACCCGAACTGGCCGGATGATGCGGTCAAGAGAGGTGTATGGAGAATCGACTCTGGTGTCGACGCGATTGACCAATTGGACTCTGCAAAGAACGTCGCGATGTTCGAGAAAGTCGGTGTCTTCAGCGGAACCGAATTGAAAGCGAGAAAGTCTGTCTTGTTGGGCTATTACACTGGAGTTGTCGAGATGGAGGCTTTGACTATGATTGACATGATTAACAAGCACGTCATCCCATCCGTGAAGAAGGCTGACATTGGCAACCCGAACAAGTTAGCTGACGGTTGCAAGGCTCTCAAAAAATCGATTTCTAAAATCCACGCCGAGGAAGATGACACAAAGGCTGCTCAAATGGCGAGAGTCTTGCGTTTGGAAACTATGGCTGAAATCCGTAAAGTCTGCGATGACTTCGAATCAAAGTGCCCGGCTGATCTCTGGACGCTTGCCACGTACGATGAATTACTATTCTTAGACACTTTCCCGGAATCGGAGATGTGGTAAACGTCGTGTGTCGTTCATGTGTTCGCGTTAAAAAAAATATGCTTTACCCATTAATACACTGCGGGCGATACTTATAATCGTAATACATTATTATATACCTTAAAGGAGGGCGACATACTTGTGCATATAAAAAATACAAAATTACAAAATCTACTTTTGCTCGTTATTATTCTTCGTCTTCGCTAAACGTCGACATTGATTTGGTTTTCGGAACTGGCTGAAAGGGTGGAGGCAACACGCACCCGAGACCTTCACCTTCATCGCATAAATGCTTCGCTCTTTCTGGTTGTTTCTTTCCTAAAGGTCCAGCACGCTCTCTGTGCTCGGGACGTGAAAGTTCTTGTCTCTCCTTACTCGCTGTCGACGTTGAATCCGTGAGCAAAAGCTTCAACTGTTCTTCTGTAGTATTTCGCGTTGTCGATGACGTTGCTTGTCTACGTAATGCCTCGCTTAATCTACTTTGCAAATATTTTTTCTCAGAGCGATCAATATCATCTCTCGTCTGAAAATCATTCATCGCTTTCGGAAAGAACGTTAAACCAGAAACAGCCTCTAAATTGGTTAAAGAAACCGCGAAATTTGATAGCGGCGTGTTCGGATCGATGTATTTATTTGGAAGCACGAACGCGGCTACTTTTGCAGATTTCGGGGGAATATATTCATCACTTCCCACGGCGACGTCGTTCAAATACGTATTTTCTAGATCGTTCGCATGCTCATCAACTAGAATAACTTTGAAAAAATGCGTAGGAACTGAAACTAGCTCGGGAGACTCGCCGATCAAGGGATATCTCATCTCCCATTTGACTGCTTTCTTGCGCTTCTCATCATCTGGATCGAAAACCACGACGTTCTTATGCACTTTTTGATCTTGATTTTGTTGTATTGATTCGTCTATTGAAATTGGTAACATTTTTGGTTCTTCGTTCGTTGTTCTCGTCGTCGTCGTCGTCTCTCTTTCTTCGACCAATGTAGGCAAAAATAGAGGCCCGGTGACAACAAAAACCTTTGCATCTTTATGCTTTTCATCCCTCGCCCAATTCCGAATGTAACTTTCAAATCTTGCCCAATAATCTCTATTAAATCCCTGTCCTACTTGCGGAGAAACGTTCGCTAGCGTAAACGTAGAGTCTTTTTCGCTTTGATTTTGAACGAAATTCCCAGCCGCTACTAAATGTCCTCTATCATACCCTGACCCTCGGAAGTCGTTCAACTTTGATCGAAACGTTCTCGGAATCCCGCTCTCATCGTCTTCATAAAATTGCGGCGATTTCTTCCTCGTCGCACCTATTTCGCCGCCTTTATTTCCTTTCTGCTCGTGCGGGTATAACAAACTCTCTCGATCCATTAATTCGAGCGTCCATCTTGGATTCCTCGTCCTAGCATCCCAAGCCGTTAAAAACGCGTTCCCAATCAACCTCGCACTATTTTCACTCCAATCAATCGGTACTCCGAACCTCTGCGCTCGATGGTTCTTATTGTTCCCATTCGATCTCGCCTTCTTTTCGTTATTCGCGAAATCTTCCACCGCTGACAGCTCTGAAAAGAACAGACTGAAAAAACCTCCAACGAAGCAGCCACAGAAACAACCGGCAACGAATACCGGAAACAAAGAAGAAGAAGAAGAAGAAGAAGAAGAAGGAGAAGAAGAAGATGATGTTTTTCCTCGATATGACTGTGATCGAGCGCGAACTTCTCGCGATGTGAATCTATGTTTAAATTTACTCAGGGACGCGTTCTGTCTTCCTCTGAAGAAGTTGTTCGCTAAGGAATGATTATTGGGATTATTATTGTTCAAGGAAAATGAGGACCGTTTGATCCATGACATCTTCTCCGTTCGCGATCTTATTTTTGAGCACGTTTGTTCGTTTGAAATAAATTAATTAACGATGTAGCGCCGTGAGAAGTTATGAAGAACGTGGAGACATTTTGTGTTTTTACTCCTTCCTTATTATAACTACTTTTCTCTATACTCTTTCGAGGAAGCCATGGAAACGGTCTTTCGAGGCGACGCGCGGTTGTTGAAGAAATCGTTGGGATCGAATTGACCCCCAACGCTTTCGTCAATAACTGCACGTCGCCTTGAAACACAGTATCCATGGCTTCCTCGAGATTTTCGTTCCACGCTTGGCTTTCGAAGAAGGGCGGCGAGTTCATCGCCAATCTCGAGGAAGCCAAGGATACTCTCTCTCTATATATATATATATTATGATGACGGTCTTGCTAAAATAATATGCATTAACTTTGAGCAGCACGCGCGGCTTCTTCGGCATCCGCGGCTCTTTTCTTCTTTGCTTCCTCCGCGGCCGATTTCTCGTCTTCGATTTTTTTAATGATCTCGTCTACTTTAGCTTCGTCCAAAGTCTCCACGCCATCGACGCCTCTTCTAACAACGGCGACTTCCAAATGCTTCGATCCAGGTTCGCAGACTTCCAATAAAGCTTTGATGCATAGCTCTATGCACTCGTCGCCTTCTTTTTCTTCGTAATTCTTCTCCAACCACTCTCTAACCGGTTTACTCGATCTCCCGATCGCGTTCGCTTTCCAAGCGGTATACGTCCCCGACGGGTCCGTGTGCCATAACTCAGCCTTACCTTCTTGCGAAAACCCACAAATCAAAGTCGCTAAACCGAACGGCCTCACTCCACCGCTTTGCGTATACTTCTGCTGCACGCCTCCAATATACCTCGCCATATGTTCCACCGAAGCTTTATCTTCCAAAGTCAATCGATGCGATTGCGCTTCAACTCGCGCTCTGTTAATCAAAACTCTCGCATCTGCGGTTAATCCAGCGAACGCGACCGCGATGTGGTCATCGATTAATTGTATTTTCCTCATCGTGCGCGGATCCTGTAACTTTGCGACCATTTTCTTCTCCACGCCGAGGCATACGACATCACTTCCTCTGATCGCGATCGCTAAAGTGCCTTTTCTGACCGCCTCCATCGCGTACTCCACTTGGAATAAGTGTCCATCTGGCGAGAACACCGTTATCGCTGAATCGTATGCCATTTCCTTCGATCTTTCTTTTACTCAACTCAATCGATTACGATATACTATTCACTGTTCCTCTTCTTCCTTCTTCCAAATTTCCTGTGTTTTCTTCGTTTGAGATCACTTTTATTTAGCGCGTTCTTTTGTAGTACAAAACACTCAATCTCTTCCTATGCTTACTATGAGTAGTACTCTGCTTAAAGATACTAACGCTCTCAATCCCTCGCGCGCTCGATCGAGCTCGAGATCGATTGCGTGATTGAGCGATATTTTATTTATCGCGCGCGTTTTATTTTTGGATATAAAATGTACTACGAAACGAAAACGACAGTTTTCATCTCGCTCTGATTCTACTTTTGCCAAAACAGAGACTAAAAACGGGAAAGACGAGGGACGAAATAGTGTTCGAATAGCAGAGCGAGGCGTAGTGGTTTCCAGCTAAGCGATGAAATCGTGAAGGAGTGTGATACTTAGTTTACGCCCTTCGTTGAACGCCTAGACCTGGCGGAGCGATAGTTAATTCGCCTTTTTTTGAGTCCTTCTTCTGCCGGTGAGTATTGTTATCGTTACTCGAGAGAGCGGTTTGAGTTCTGCCGAACGAAACGTCGCCGACCGAGACGTCGATGGTCTCAATGGCACACACTCTCCATACGACGATTCTTAAAATTGAGCCGGGAGTGGATTCGCGAACGATTCTGCGAACTTGGTTCGCGTCTATGACGGCTTCGCCGTTGCAATCGACGATCACGTCGCCTACGCGAACGCCCGCCGCGCTAGCCGGAGAGTTTTCTGATACGCGCACGATAAGAGCGCCTTCTCTAGGCGGCGACGAATCCGATTCAGCGCTATTAGTGCTGTTATTGCCCTCTAAAAGCGTCGCCATGTCGATGCCGAGATATGGTCTGGCAATAATTTCACCTCGCGCTAGTGCATCCGCGACCGTTCTTACGGTGTTAATTGGGATCGCAAACCCAATACCGTCGGCGTCTGCGCGAATAGCCGCGTTTATCGCGACGACTTCACCGAACTCGTTTACTAAAGGACCACCAGAATTTCCAGGATTAATCGCGCAATCGGTTTGAAAAAACTCAACGCTTCTCCTCTCCGGAATACCTAATTCCGTAGAAGTTCTCGCGAGATTACTAATTATACCTAACGCTACCGAGTTATCTAATCCAAACGGGTTCCCAACTGCCACTGCCGAATCGCCAACGTCAACGTCATCGGAATCTCCAATCACGCACATTGGCAACACGTGAGACGCTCTTAAGTTCAACTTTAATAACGCAATATCGGCGGTTTGATCTACGCCTATCACGGACGCGATATACGTTCGGCCATCTGTAAAAGTAACTCTTACTTTTTGCGCGTCGCCTACGACGTGCGCATTCGTCACTACTCTACCAAGCTTCGCGTCTAAAACTAAACCACATCCGCCGCCTAGATTAGCGTTACCGCCATTACTATTACTAGTATTACTATTCGAAGAGTCTATCCCGGCGTCGTTAGTACTCGTACCGTCCGCGCCGCCGCCCGCGATTACGTTCGTACCCTTACTTTGTCTATTCGTATGACTAGGTAATAACGCATCGACTCTGACGACGCATGGTCCAACGCTCTCCGCCGCCTGTCTCACGAACGAATTCCTCTTCTGTCTCTTCTTTCCCTTTGTCCTGTTTGAAGAACTCACAGTTCGTTCGCGTTGATCATTGGCCGCAAGAGCTTTAGGAATCCTATCAACGCTCGAGAAGAACTGCGTGAACGCGAAGAAAGATAGAGCAAACGCGAACTTCCATGCGACCGATTGCTGCGATGTTCTCTCGTTGTTTTTATTATTATTATTATTACTATCGTTTTTTATTCGTTCTTCTTCTTCTTCTTCTTCTTCTTCTTCTTGTTTTTCCAATTCTGAATTAACGTTTTTTGCGTTTTTGCGTTCGTCTGTTACGTATTGAGACGACGCAGATTTTGATGATTTTGATAAAGATGATCGAGAGAGAAATTGGTCGTTCGTAATACTAATCCTGGTATTACGATGAAACGCTTTTGAACACATGATGAACGTTTCTTTCTTACTACTATGAAGTCAAATGAGAAACTGTGATGATGGGCATAATAAGTGTCTCGAAATTATTTAAAACAGGAATGATACAGATATACGCAGAATAATAATGTTAAAACTTCTATGCGTGTACACGCTCGTGAGATATGTGTGATAATAATTAATAGTCAGAATCGAACGGTTCGGGCATAATTGCGGTCTTTTTATGCGCCTTTTTCTGCTTGAACTCTTCAATGAACTCCAACGCGTTTGCGGTCGCTTCGGCGTCCGCGTCTTCGGTAGTAGCATCCGATTCGTCGAGAACGACTGAGGCATCTACTTCGGTAGTAGCATCCGGTTCGTCGAGAACGACTGAGGCATCTTCTTCGGTCGTCTTTGCGTTTTCGTTTTGGTTCAAGCTCTTCGCGGACTCTTTCATTTTCTTCACTTTTTGTTCATCCTTCGCGGATGAATTTTCTTCGTCTTCGCTTTGTTGTTTCTTTTGCTTAAGCTCGTCTTTGCGCTGTAACTCTTCGCGAATGCGTTCTTTGAGCACTAACGCTTCGACCGAGTCGTGCATGAGCTCAACCTTTTCGGTTTTCGATGCGTCGAGTTTTTCGATTGAATCGCCATCGACTGTGCCCCAACCGTTCTTGCAGCAACCGACGCCTGGGATTGGGACGCCTGGAGTACATATTGGATTCGGGTTACACGATTGCTTATTCGCGACGAGAGAATTATACTCTTTCGCAATCTTTGAAGAAACAGAGGAGGCGGCGGCTACTGAAGACTGCTTCAACTTTTGTTGTTGAAAGCAGCATGGAATACCTGGAAGCGGGACGCCGGCGACGCACGTCTCAGCGCCTTCCGGGTTGCAAATACCTGGCTGATTACAGCACGGAATACCAGGAATTGGGACGCCGGCGACACAGTTTTCGGTTTGCGTGTTGCAAAACAACGGCTTCTTTTTATCAGTAACGCTCTCAGAAGAAGAAACATCGTCGCCATCTATTAATTCTTTGTATTCTTTTTTCAATGCGTCGACGGCCTCTTGCTTAGATTCACCATCTTCACTGACTACGTCTTCGGTCTTACCTTGGATAAAATCAGCGATGAGCTTGTCATCCGGGGCATCGATGTTTGCAGCAGAGATATCGATTCCCTCGTGGCCGGCAACATCTCTATAAGAAAGCTTCGGTTTTTCGACACCGGGAATATCCAAAGTTTTCAACGCCATCATCACGGTCAAATCTTCCTTCGTAACTGGCTTATACTCAATCTTCTTGTATCGCCCTTCGGCTTCATCAAATTTATAGCTCGCTCTGTCCGAGCAGCATCCAAATCCTGGTAAAGGTGAGCCAGCTTGGCAGCTTGGAGACGGATCCGGGTTGCACGAGTCTGGAGTGCAGCACCCGACGCCTGGCCAACGCTGACCAGGCGAGCAGTTTTCGCTGTTATCGCAATACATCGGTGGATCATATTTCCCGTCGCGCATGTTGTTATTGCCTTGCGGACCGTTGTTACCACTTACGACTCCACCGGCAGAGCCAGATTTCCAAGTGAAAGCAGTCGCTTTTTCAACTTTAGACATGTCGAACATATCCGCGGATTTGTTTGGCGTCTCATCTGACGCGGCGTCTTCGGAATGGCGGTGGTGACTCTTTCCCAAAGCAGCGGCGAGTTCTTCTTGAGTCGGTGCAGCCATACCGAGCTTGGCGGTACTGCTGCTACCGCTTTTCTTTGAGGAATGCTTGCCGTGCTTATTCGAGGAAGACTCATCGTCATCGACGTCATCGTTGTCGAGTTCAAAAGCCAGTTTTTGATCTCTCGGTGATCTCAACTTTTTCACGTAAATGATCTTCTTTTCCTTAACTTCAGCCGCTGGGACAATTTCATCGTCTTCGCTTCCCTCGCCATCAGTCGTCGTTGCTTTGGAATGTTTCTTAGACGACTTTGCCATTTTGAGAACTCTCGCGTTTATGTAATCCGGGGAGTCCAACTCGGAGATCTTGATATCGGCGAGAACTCCACCCTCGAGTTCAACGCTAACGAGCGCTTTCGGGTTCGAATGATCAATTCTGCTCGGACCCCATTCTGGTACCCAATCTTCAGATTCTCGGCAACATCCAATGCCTGGAATTGGTACACCTGGCATACAGGAATCTGCCGGGTTACACGACGTTCTGTCGCAGCACCCTTGCCCGCCGCACGGGACTCCAGCCTCGCACGTAAGCGCGGGGTTGCAAAAAAGAGCTTTGAACGACTCTGAGCACGTTGATTGATCACCAACCAATTCAAAGTTTGGATCGATTTTCGGGTCAACCGCCGCGATTGCATTATCGTCGAAACCGATCGAAGCAGCTCCTTCGCCATCTTCGACGACTTGAGGTTGCTGGGTTTCAATGAGTTCGACTGCGTTTTCGACAGTCTCTGGAGCTAATGAAGCAGCAGCTTTATCGGCCGCACTTTGTGCAGCTTCAATTGCAGCTCTTGTTGCTCTTTGCGTTGCAGAAATCATTGCCAAATTTTCAGCCTCGGCTTTCTTTTGCGCTTCCAAAACAGCGTTTGCTTCCTCGTTCGCTTTCGCGACGGCAGCTTTTTCTGCAGCGAGTTGATCGAGCTTCGCTTGATCGACGACGTATTGAACTTGAACTCCGTAATCGCCATTTGCGGCTTCGTTTCTAATCATTTCATGCTCAGATCCGAACGAATGTCCTTGCCACATTTGGCGCTGACCGCCTAGACTCGTGGAGTAATAATCAGTTTTCGCTCCGTTATCCGCCTCGGCGTCGTTCGAAAACGCAAACACGGTCGTCGAAGCGCAAAAGTGTCTCGTCAACGTCGTATAGGCGAGAAACCCAGTCGACCATAACTTGTTCTCTGCACCTTCCAAGCCATGAAATAACTCCGTAGCTTCTTTGACGATGACCTCTGGCGTCACTACCCACCCTGGGTTGTTATCTAAATAGCGATAGACGTCTTCTGGAGACGCGCTACCTTGATCTTGATAAGGAATCTTCGTCTCCTCTCGTTCACCAACACCTGCAACGTTCGTCTTCTCAACGTTAATCGATCTCAACGTCAAAATCTTATGCTTCACGGTTTGATCAACTTTTGAGTGGTCGATTTGAGTGAGTTCGGCAATCGTATGCGGAACGACGTTCGCAAAGACGAAATCGGTCTTTGTGCCAAAATCTTCGCGATACTTAACGTTCTCTTCTTTCGCCGCGTCCAAATAATGCGTATTGATTCTCGCAACGCAATCGTACGAATCTATCGCTTCCCCAAACTGCTTCCCGTTCATCTCCGGCGTCGGTAGAACTAAAGCGCAAGTATTACATTCTGGACTTTGAACTCCAGATCGCTTTGGTTCATGTCTTGATTGTGATGATAATGATGCCGGTCCAGCAAGTGATGAAGTCTCGATTGAATTCTTACCTTCTTCTTCTTTTTCTTCTTCTTCTCGTTCTGAAAACTCTGCGTTCCTCTCCGCCGCGAACTCTCTACGAAGTTTCTCGAATCCTTTGTTCACGGTCTTCGAAGATCCCGCGGCATTTCGAGCGATTATCCCAGAAGAAATACTTCGATGATTAATCACGCGCTCGCGCATCTGAGACGCGTTCGGCAGCGCGCCTAACACACTCTCCTTCTGCTGGAGATCCTCTTTCGCCGTCCCGACAGTCTTCGCTATCGCGAGAGTCACGGCAAGCGCGGTAAACACGAATCCGATCTTCTTCGCTTTATTCGTCCCATTTAACTTCGTAAGTTTCTGCACATGATGATCTGTTTCTTTACTAGTCACGAGCGTTTGTTTCTCGACATCATCGTCTATGACGAGATCGTCTTCGCAGGTGCCGTACTTACTGTTTGCGCTCTTAATCTGCATTTTCAGCCAGCGCGTTGATTGACGAGAATACTTTGAAGCGCTATCAATCATATAATGCGTAGATGTTTTCTTTCAAAGAGGGAAAGTGGAAAAGTTTAGGGTTTTGGTTAAAAATATAAGAAAAGTTTAGGGTTTCAATGTACATTTGGATTTTCCCATTTTTATTCCTCCGCGCCCCATCCACACTTCTTGGAGTTTTGAGGAACAAAAACTGCGACGTCAATAAACGCACGGGTGCCGCAGTAATCACGACGCGACCACAGAACGAGATAATCGAGTGACCAGTGAGCGTATTCATACGCGTCCTCGTTTTCAATCAATTCGTTTCTTTTTTTCGTGTGTTCATATAAATAATGCTGACCATCAGTAGTAACGCGAAGAGAGTGGTAGAGCACGAGAGGTTATTAGCGAAAGGAAGTCGCGACGATGAGGACGATGAACGAAGAGAATCGCAGTCATCGCGCTATTCACAGCGGTGGAAAAGCGCGGCGAGAATTGTTTTTGGTGGATCTTTAGCGATAATGGCCGTTTTCGCAGTCGCACAAACGCAGTCGTCGTCGCTCTCATCGAACACTTTGTACCAGCGCTCGATGAACATATATGGCTCAAGAGAGGCTGGCGCGAGCACGGCGACGAAGCGAAAGGATAAAATAAATGTTCTTCCACGAACGAGTATACAAACCGCGCAAGCCGAGCTTGGATATGCAGATGTCGATACAGCTTTGTTAGGGGCGAGCGAACGAAACATGATCGAAGCCTCGATTGCGATTGAGGACATACAACGAAAGATTAAGCGCTTGGAAAAGGCGAAGAGGCAACGCGCGCTTAATATTCAAGACGTTGATGAGTATTTAGAAGATGAAGTAGTTCCTCAAGAATTGTCGTCATCGAATACTGATTCTTTGAAAAGGTTCAGTGGAGCCGGTGTCGTTGAAGACGACAGTAGTAATAGCGCTGAAGAAGAAGAAGGCCGCGAAGACGTCGCCGCCGACGCTAAAAAAACGGCAGCAGCAGTGGCAACGGCAGAAACCGAAGAAGCGAGAGAGGAGCGAGAGAGACAAGAAGCCGTTGATTTCTTATTAACTGGGAAAAAACCAGACGACGATAGTACTATTGAAGAACAACATATTGCAACAACCGTGCCTGACAAAAAGTTGGAAGAAGAATTGAAGGAGGAAGAAAAGAAAGCATACGAAGAAGTTTCATTGGAAGAAAGAGTGGATGATGATATGTCTTCTTCTTCTAATACTAATAATGATGATATGGAAGAGATGGCGTTGGCGTTTCAAAAAGAGATGGAAAAGACGGCTTTAGAAGACGATGACGATGAATCATCAACTGCGGCTTCGACGGAGGAAGAAAATAAAGGAGAAGAATTAAAGAAAGAGGAAACAACAACAACAACACCCTTAATTGGAGAAGCAGAAGAAGTCGTCGTAAAGGAAGGAGAGACAAAAGAAACAAAATTTAAAACTAGTACTACTCCTTTGATTGAACAAACGGAGGAATACTTGAACGGTTTCTTATCCGCCATGAACACCAAGCGCTCGTTGACCGATACCGAGTTCTCAAAGCTTCAAGAACTTTTGAAGTTTAACTCTGAGAAGCGCGGGATCGAGTTCGGTCAAGTTCCTGAAAACAAACACGAGCTATGTCCGTCTAGCGCGCTTTACCGAGGTACCTGTGAATGTTCAACGTGCGCTTTAGTGTTACCGATGCCGGATATGGTTGGTACTTCGCTCGGTAAAGAAATCGACTCGCACGCGTGCGTGGCAAGAATGAACGCGCAGTACATTGAAGTTCAAAACCACTCGGATGCAAATAAGTTAGCGCATCCGAAAGATTACGGCTCAAAAACTGATTTTGTCTTTTCAAACGTCGTTGAGCATACTCTTTTAGATTTGTTAGAGAACCTGAATTCAACAAACGGTCGAAAGTTGAATCAATCGGTTAAGCATAAGTTTATGCACGTGCCGTTCTGGAGACCGTCATCGGCCGTGTTTGATTTCTTGGAAGAACATAATGATTGGAAAATTGTCCCGCAAACGGTTACAAAAGAGACTAGTGATCTTTTTAAGCGCATGGAAGGTGCCGAAAATAAACAGTGGAGTTCTGGCTTCCTCGCGTACGTCATGTTATCGAGACATTATTGCGCAAAGACGACCGTGTATTCGTATTGGAAAAGGGAAGAAGACCCATCGAGCGTGAACTATGTTACGAATTCAAAGGGCGGCGCGAGAAAAATGTGGAACGGGCACTCGTTCGGTGGTGAGCATGAGTTCATTAAAAACGCTGCGTTGAACCATGATTATGGGACTAGAGTGAGATACTTAGATGCGTTGGGAAGTGCTATAAAGCCTACGGATGGGCAAGTTTAAAAAATTACTATAAATCATATGTACTAGTCGTTTGATGTACAGTACAGTACATATGTTTATCACTGTGTATAAAATTCCCTAATTTTAAATCATTAGTATTTCATTATCGCGAACGCTTACGTCCAGCCTTTTGTTTTATTTTTGCTCCAACTTCTTGTCGAGTTTTCTTTTCGCGACCGCCATCGCGCTTATCTTTTCTCCTGCGCTTTTTCTTTTGACCGAACTCGGCGACGTCGACATCTAATTGCATCGCGGCCCATTTCGCTTCATCTACATCTTCAGTTTCCACGGCATTGATCGCGTTCTTCTTTCGCTTCTTCTTACTCGCGTTTCGAAGATATGCTGGAAGATGGCTGAGGTACTTATTCGTATCGTCTCGCTTGGAAATAGAGCTATCGTGACGCAACAAGTTCAAATCGTCCGGGTTCTCTTCAAAGTGAGAAGCGAGACGTTCGGAGTTCAAAAGCTCGACACGAAGTTCACAGAGACGCGCATCTTTGACCGCGCTTTTACTAATCGCTCGAAGTGTGTCTTCCGCGCGATACCTCAAAGCTTCAATCGCTTCTTTCGGTAAGCGATCGAAAGGTTTCAAAAAATTATCCTCCTCTTTTTTCTTTTCTTCTCTGTCATCTCCATCAACGTCTTCTTCTTCATCACCTTTAGAGGCGGCATTTTTGTATCCTTCAACTAAAATATCACGAAAAGGCTCATCCGCAGGTGCGATTAAAGTTACCGCAACTCCAGTTGCACCGGCTCTACCAGTTCTACCTACTCTGTGTTGATACGCCTCGAACGTTTTCGGGCATTCAAAGTTAATCACCGTGTGTACTTTTTTGAAATCAACGCCTCTGGAGACGCCGAATTCGGAATCTTTCTTGGCGGCTCGATTCTTTTTTTCTTTTTCTTTCTTCTTGTCCTTTTTCGATTTTCGAATTGGTTGATTATCCTCTCCTTCTTCTTCTTCTTCTTCTTCTTCTTCTACCTCTTCATCTTCTTCAACGTTTTCGCTCACATTTTTAATCATAACATTATCATCGTCCGCAGCGGCGACCAAAACGTCGTGCACGCCTCTGTTAAACTCCTCTAAAATATGCGCTCTCGAATTCGCTGGAAGCTCTGCGTGCAAAGCAACGCATAACACGCCAAATTTATGCAAAAACAATCTCGCTCTCACGGCGGCATCCGCGTCCTTCACAAAGATCAAAATCTTCTTCTTGCATAAACCTAACCTCAACAAAGCCATCAAATGTAACAACTTATCGTTCGAATTCTTAATCTGTACGCTAAAATGAGTAATCAAAGGTTTCTTCTTCTTCTTTAATTCTTTCATTTGCTCTAACTCCTCTTTCTTCTTCTCCTCTAACTCTTCGATGTCGTCGCAATCGACTTCGACCGGTTTCGATAATAACAACTGCTTCAAATTCCCAACTTCTTCACTAGTCGTCGTCGCCGAGACCAACATCGCTTGCACGCCCTCCTTCGCTCTCTCAAAAATATACTTTATATCCTTCTCATGCCCAAACGATAATAACAAATCGCACTCATCGAGAATTAACATCTCTAAACCGCTCTTCTGCCCGCTCTGAAACGCTCTAGGTAAGAACAACTTCTCTTTCAAGCACGTCGCAACCCGCGCCGGCGTAGACACTAAAACATCAGGGCAATTCCTAGCCGCCTCCCTCAAAGCTTGCGCAGATTTCGTTTGGTCCGGTAACTCCCCTACTCTATACTTCTTAATCATCTCGTTCTCCGACGATCGAAAGAACTCTTGACACTCTCTCTTCACTTGTAAGGCTAACTCCTTCGTTGGTACTAACACTACGATTCTTGGGTTCACTCTCTTATTAGTACTCCTACTCGTACTGCTCGCGTTACTCGATAATAAATCTCGTTCATCGGTCCTAATCATCTTATGCATCGCCGGTAACAAATACGCTAAAGTCTTCCCACTACCCGTATGCGCGCGGCACGAAACGTCCTTCCCTTCGAGTACGAATGGAATCGCCCTGGACTGCGCATGCGTCGGTTGAACGAACTTCTTCTTCAGCAGAACTTTTATTAAATCTTCGTGTAATGCGAGTTCTTCCCAGTGCTGCTTGCGATCTAGACCGTGGTCGAGCTTTTCTGCTTCTTCTCGCGCGTTTTGCTCCATTCTTACTCGCGAATAGTGAGATTGTGAGAACGTTCTGGAAATTCTTTTTGTGTGGCGGCCCTTGGAAAATACGGTATGAGGTACGTATTTAGGGTTTCATTTCTTCACGAGCACTTCTTTAAAGAATAAACCACCTTCCTTATTTCATGGACTCGATAATAAGGACTGCGTCGGTGATTCATACATTCCGTACTCTCGTTTGATTGGAAACCTTTTTTGTTCTTTCGTGCACTGCTCTTCGTTGAGTAACGCGAACACGAAAATATCGCTCAAATGGTCAAAAGTGCTAAATAACCAAAACGAGAGCGAATTCTTGTTTTTTATAAAGGCACTTTTGAACGCGCTTTCAAAAAAAAGAATATTATTAACTTCCTTTTTTGCTCAACAAAAACGGAGAGAGAGAGAGAATTGAACAGCGCTCGTGGCATCGTAGTCACAATTGTTTGGACCGATACATAAATACGAACGCATACGATTTTTTATCGTTCTATAAAAAAGAGGATTTGATTTGTTTGCAAAAGAAAAAAAAGGGAACGTTGCAAACGGATACCAAATTCAATCGACGATGAAGAAGAAGAGCGCGAACGATGATGATATGGAGAGAGATGGACTCGATTATCAAATTGGGGACGATGTACATGGTGCCATGACTGCAACTGCTGCTATTAAAGCAGTCGCTGTTGTGAGTAATGGTCAGCAACAACAAAGAGTATCGAGACTTGGGAAAGCCGTACTCGATGCTTCACAGGCCGATACGGAACCGAATAAACAACGAGAACAAAAACAACAACAACAACGGACGATAATGCAGAAGGAAAAGAAGGCGAATACTACTACGAATAATAATAAGAAAAACGAGCAACAACGCAAACGATTGGATTCGAGGGTTTTAACGACCGGTATAGCAGCGAGTTCACAAAAACAACAACTCTCGCAACAACAGCGGAAAGGAAAAGAATCGACTCCGAATAGACAACCGAGTCAACAAAGAGTTCCGGCGCCGAGGAGACCTGGGGGGATTGATGCGTCGATGTTAGGTTCGCCGCATAGAGTAACGAGTCCGGATAGGTTTTATGCCACGCAATCACCAGTGAGAACGCAAGCGCAACTGCAGCAACAACAACAACAACAGCAACAACGAGAAGTACAAGTACAACAAAGAAAAGAGCTCGCTTTGGTCGTCGTCCCAAAACCAGTTGAAGATATACGCAACAGAGTGGCGCTTCCACCAAACGAGCAACAACTACGAACACAACTACAATTAGAGCAGCGGAAACAACAACAACCATCATCATCACTTCCAAGACAATTACAACAAGCGCCAAAACAACCTCAACCAGCGTCGAGACAACTTCAACTCGTGACACAGCCGCTGCGCTTGGGTACGTTGGACGAATCGGGCGGAGAGAAGGTATCGCTGAAAGATATTATGACGAAGAAGGCAAAGGATGAACGAAAGCAAGAAATGAGAGCTAGGAAAGAAAAACGAAAGCGCGATGAACAAAAAATGCTCGCACTCCCTTCTCCGGATGATGAAGATGACGACGACGACGACGACAATGGAGGGCTCGCTACATTGGCTCTTACAGCATCCTTGAACGATTCTGATGACGGCACTGATGATGAAGATACTGGCGGCGGAAGAAGAACGCGTCAAAAAAAGGCAGGTGTCCAACAAAAACGTTCGAGTAAACAAATGTCTTTGGATCAAGCTGCTGCTACTGCT
>Ga0114998_10000980_pt1 | contig 21837 bp, 12 predicted proteins | sample ArcticOcean_MG_C_5_FD_87044 | JGI IMG/M metagenome (GOLD analysis project Ga0114998, IMG submission 87044) | Marine microbial communities from western Arctic Ocean - ArcticOcean_MG_CB4_138 | ecosystem: Environmental > Aquatic > Marine > Oceanic | place: Arctic Ocean: Canada Basin | collected... | reverse complement strand
AGGGCGTCCATCCCGATTAACCGCTGGATTCAATTAGAAGAAAACTCGAAGGCCGTCTATCAAATCAAAGAGGTCTATCCCAATAAAGGAAAGGTCTTGGCGACGCTGCGTTACGGTGACGATTTTCTGTATGACATGCCCAAGGACTCAGCTGTTGTCTTATCGTTGCAACCAGCACCTGAGGGCAGCGAACTATCTCAGTCGGTTGATTTAGAAAAACAGGTGCAACTGGTCCCAGCCTTTTCTTCAATCGTTCCTTCGAAACCGAGAACCCCCAACGCTTGGCATTGGCCATTGGATACACTCATCGAAAACGGTGGCGCCAGCCCCGATGTGACGACCAACAAAGTTCACGCGCGACTTTCGGGGCAGGAACTGTGTGCAGGCGCGATCGGCAAGGCACTGCAATTCAACACGGGGAACAAAGGACTCGCCCTCGGCGATATCGGCCTGCAGGCACCGGTAACGCTCAGCTTCTGGCTGAAGTCAGACGTCTCACAAGCCGATGCGCGGATCTTATCTCAGCTTGACGGCCCGTCGACTCAGTCCGGAGCCATACGAATGGTCGGCTCCAGTCTACAAGTGTGGAACACACAGGACTGGCCGATCGTAGTCAACGGCTTGAGCAATGAGGGCATCTGGCAACACGTGGCGCTGGTCTTCAAAAAAGACGGAACCGTCACCGGCTATCTCAACGCAAAGATGAGTCAGACTGCCAATAGCGCCTTTAATTTCAACGGGAGCAGGGCAGGCATCGGTGCTCCGTTCCTCGGTCAGTGGGGGACGCCATTTGTTGGTGCTTTGGATGATTTCAGGATATCCAACAGAGCTCTGAAGGAGCAGGCGATCAAGGCCCTGTATCAACAAAAAAACTAATTTAAAGCAAAGAGTAAAAGATGAACAAAAAACACTTATTTAGTCTCCTATCGATTTCCTGTGTATTTTCACTGGGGTCTGCAACTGCAGCGCCGGCCGCCTATCGGCATTATACATTCGATACGGTCAGTGACAACGCCACACCCGACGCCTCTTCCCATCAGGCCCATGCCCTGCTTTCGGGGCAGGAACTCTGTGAAGGCGTGATCGGGCAGGCGTTGCAGTTTAAGGCAGGAAGTAAAGGACTTGCCCTCGGCGATCTCGGTCTGCAGGCGCCGGCGACGCTCTCCTTTTGGATGAAGACAAATGGCCCGCAAAGCGACGGGCGGCTGCTCTCTCAGTTAGAAGGGGCGGCGACTCAGTGTGGGGCGTTGCGTTTGGCCGATGGCAGTCTGACTGTGTGGAATGCGCAGGAATGGTCCGTCGTAGTCAACGGCTTGATTAGCACGGGCATCTGGCAGCACGTGGCTGTTGTGTTTAAGGCAGATGGTACGGTGACGGGTTATCTCAACGGTCAGAAGCGCCAAACCGCTAACAGCACATTTAATTTTAAAGGAGCCAAGGCTGGGCTGGGTTCGCAATTTCTGGAGCAGTGGGGCACTACTTTCGTGGGGGCTCTGGATGACTTACGCATCTACCAGCGTCCCCTCAGCGATCGTGAAATTGAAACATTGTATCCAGCTGAGTTATTTAGCCTGGCACACGCCGCCGCTGAAATAGGACTAAGTCCGATGGGCAAACTAGCCAGAGATGAATACTTAATCCCTGTACGGCCAGGCAAGGTAAGCGGCGCGCCTTTTTGGAATGTGAGATCCCACCAGTTTATGTATGCCCCTTCCTTTGATTTTAATGAGCTGGAAGGCGCGAAGAGTTACCGGTTCACGCTCAAAGCCAGTGATGGTTACCAGTACAGCTTTAACGCCAGTAAACCTGATGCAACGCTGGAGCCGATCTGGCTCAAAATTCCGAGTGGTCGTGCGAACTTAAAAGTGGCAGCACTGGATGCGAACGGTCAGGTGTTGAAAGAGGTCGGGCAACGGGGTTTTCACCGTGCTGCCATGTATAACGGTCCTTATAACAAACAGCTCATGAGCTATCGGGCGAGTGCGCAGTGGGGACTGAAAACCTTGTTCCATCGCAACTATTTTGTGGCCTGGATGCAGCCTGGTGTGCCTCCAGAGGATTACCGAAAGAAGGAAGATCATGGTGATGTCTGGGGCATTCCTTATCCATCGAAGTTGCTGGGAGCAACCGTTGCGGGTGCTGCGCTGTATGCGAATAGTACGCCACGACCTGCCGACGCGGACGAAGCGATCGCCATCGGACGGAAAGCGGCGGATTACCTCATCAGTCTTAACCTGGCGGCGGGCACGCCCCTGGAGTTTATGCCCCCCACCTACGCTGGAGCGGGAGCCTTCAATAAGTATCATAAGCCTTTTATGGTTCGAAAGAATGTGATGATGAATTTCCCCTGCGTTGCTGCAGACGCGTATTTGTCTTTGTTTGATGCCACGAAGGATAATAAATATCTGGAGGCCGCCATCAAGGTAGCGGACACCTACCGAAAACTACAGTTGCCGGAAGGGACTTGGTATCAAGTGGTCGATAATAACACCGGCAAGGGTGCTTACCCGATGTATTTGAATCCAGTCAAGGTGGTTCGTTTTGCGGATCGATTGGTCAATCAGTACGGCCTTGGAGCGTACCAAGAGATGCGGGACAGAGCCTTTGACTACGTGATGGGCAGCACGATGAAAACCTTCAACTGGCAGGCTCAGTATGAGGATGCCGCTCCCATGCCGGCCTATCGGAATCTTTCCCCGGGCCAAGCGTGTGAGTTTGCTGATTATTTATTGCAGCGCAGCAAGGAAAATCCGGAATACGTCGATATGGCACTGGAGCTGATGCGCTTCGCTGAGGGTCAATACGTCAGCTGGGAGAATCCCAAGCCGTCGGGTTGTGGCATTCCCGTATTGAATTCGCCTAACTGGATTCTCCCTTGTGTCTCTGAGCAGACCGGATACTTCATGCCGGTCAATTTCAGTTCGTCCCACCTGATTGAAACCTTCGCTAATGCCTACCTCGCTACTGGCAATAAGGTCTACCTTGCCAAATCTAAGGACCTGGCAAACACGCTTCTGGTGGCTCAGCAGAATCACAAAGGCGACTACCCGACCTATCTCATCCCGCACTCGGGTGACGGAAAATTTGAGGATGTTCAGAACACGTGGATCAACTGCACGGTGTATACCATCCGCTCCGTGATGCGTTTGGCAGAAGCTCTGGAGTCAGAAAAGACCAACTATTCGGCGGATACAACCATCGTTAATGGCACCGACTGGAAGGACACTGCGGGCAATCCTATCGTGGCGCATGAAGGTGAGATCGCCCGCTTTGGTGACACTTTTTACTGGTATGGCAGCAGCTATGCCAACAATCCAAGGGGCAAGTTCCGTATGACAGCTGGGCCCGTGTGGAATGGCGTACAGGTCTATAGCTCCACCGACCTGAAAAATTGGACTTACAAGGGCGTGTGCCTGCCACGTCCTGAGCGCGGCTTCGGCAAGGTTGGTGCCACCGGGCGTTCGCATGTGATGTACAACGAAAAAACCAAGAAGTATGTGATGTGGTATCGCTGGTTTGTGGCGATGCCGGCCTCGTTTCTATGTGTCGCGACTGCCGATCATCCCGAGGGGCCTTTCACACCACACGGGCCGCAACAGATGGGCACCTCCACCGGTTTTGGATCCGACATGAATGTTTTTCAAGATGACGATGGCAAAGGCTATGTGATCTACTGTGATCACAACGCGCGCGATGCTAATCCCGCAAACGGTTGGCGCTATGCCATCCGCATCGACAGCCTCAGTGACGACTATTTGACCAGTAACCGAGATGGCGTGGTGATCTTTGACAAACGCTGCGAAGCGCCTGCCATGGTGAAACACAGAGGCAAATACATTGCGGTTGCCTCGGGTGTACATGGCTGGGCGGGGTCAGATACCAGGTGTGCCACTGCCGATTCGCCGCTAGGACCTTACAAAAAGCAAGCCGACATTAGCGAGCAGAGGACCTGGGGCTCTCAGGTCACCGATCTCCTTTACCTGAAAGAGTCTGATCAAGTGATGGCACTCTGTGACCAGTGGTGGAACCCCGATAAGTCAGATATAGAGAAGTCACGCTGTCTCTTTCTGCCACTGGATATTGATGTAAAAACCGGCAGAGTGCAGATGAAATACCTTGAAAGATGGAGCCCTCTTCAGCCAAATCAATAGAAACGGAAAAGGTGAATAATAATTAGCATGAGTAACATTCCATTCGGCCAACTCGCGTCGCGTATCGCCGGTGAACTTCACACCGGTAGCACCTTGCGTCGACTGTATGCAACCGATGCGTCGGAATACCAGGAACTGCCTGCAGGAGTGGTCTTTCCGCAGAGCGAGAACGACTTCCGCGAGATTATTCGCTTTGCCCACCGCAACCAGCTTGGGCTGATTCCGCGTGCCGCTGGCACGTCACTCGCCGGCCAGTGTGTTGGCAGCGGTTTGGTGGTCGATATCTCGAAGCACTTCACCCGTATCCTGTCGGTGGATACAGCGGCCCGCAGCGTCCGCGTCCAGCCAGGGGTGGTTCGCGATGAGTTGAACCGTGCCCTCGCACCACAAGGGATGTTTTTTGGTCCAGAGACTTCCACTGCCAACCGTGCGATGATGGGCGGAATGGTGGGCAATAATTCATGTGGCTCAAACTCGATGGTCTATGGCAGCACCCGCGATCATCTGGTGTCGGTGCGCGGGTTTCTTAGCGACGGCAGCGAGGTCACTTTCGGCCCGCTCACTGAGGCTGAATTTAAGGCAAAGTGCGCCGGTCCGGACACGTTGGAAAATCGGATTTATCGGACGTTTCAGTCGATGTTAGTCGACTCCAATAATCGGCAGGCGATCACTGATAACTTCCCGCGTCGCTCCATCCCGCGCCGTAACACCGGCTACGCGCTCGATCTGTTGATGGACGCCGCGGTGTTCGACCCTGCATCCGAGCAGCCGTTTAACTTTTGCAAACTCATTGCCGGCTCCGAGGGCACCTTGTTCTTTGCCACCGAGATCGAGCTTAGCTGCGATCCGCTGCCAGCCCCACACGCAGCATTGGTCTGCGGTCATTTTGAAACCGTCAACGAGGCCCTGCAGGCCAACCTGCTCGCTCTGCCACACGGGCCGAGCGCCTGTGAGTTGATTGATCGGCATATCTTGAAGTGCACCGAGTCGCACCTCTCGCAGCGGCATAATCGGTCGTTTGTGGTCGGTGACCCCGGCGCGATTCTAGTGGTTGAAATTCGTCGTGATACACGTGCCGAGGCCGAGGCGGCGGTCGATGCCCTCATCGAGGATTGGAAAGTTGCTGGTCATGGTTACGCCACTCCAGTGCTGTGGGGCAAGGATGGACAGAAGGTTTGGGAACTCCGCAAGGCGGGGCAGGGGCTGATGGGAAATGTCGTCGGCGACACCAAGCCGCGCGAAAATGTCGAGGACACCGCTGTCGATGTGCATGACCTGCCAGCCTATATTGCCGAGTTCGACGAGATCCTGCGCACGAAATACGACATTGATTGCGTTTACTATGCCCACGCTGGATCGGGTGAACTGCACACCCGTCCGTTGTTTAATTTGAAGACGCCGGAGGGGCTGAAGCTGTTCCGTGACGTCGCCACCGACATCGCGCATTTAGTTAAAAAATACCGAGGGTCGCTGAGTGGCGAGCATGGTGACGGACGGCTGCGTGGAGAATTTATCCCGTTGATGGTCGGCGAGCACTGCTACCAGCTCATGCGTGATGTGAAGGCTATTTTTGACCCGACAAGCATCTTTAATCCCGGCAAAATCATCGATACGCCACCGATGGATACCTCGCTGCGCCACAGCGCAGGGCAGGGGACTCCGGAGTATGATACGGTCTTCGATTTCAGCGATGTGCAGGGCGTGGTGCGCGCGGCCGAAAAATGCAACGGCTCCGGCGACTGCCGCAAAGGGCCGCAGGCCGGAGGCACGATGTGCCCGAGCTACATGGCCACCCGCGAGGAGAAGCATACCACACGTGCGCGCGCCAACATCCTGCGCCAGATTCTCACTTCGCCGGCCGATGCTGAGCATCCCTTCAATAGCGACGAAATCAAGGAGGTCATGGACCTCTGCCTGTCCTGTAAGGCGTGCAAATCCGAGTGCCCGTCCAGCGTCGATATGACCCGGCTCAAGGCCGAGTTCCTGCAACACTATAATGATGCGAATGGCGTGCCGCTACGCTCACGAATGGTCGCACACTTTGCCGACAGCGCACGGCTCGCGTCGTTTGCTCCGTGGCTCTACAACGCCATTCTGCAAACGCCGGTGCTGCGTCGCATGGCCAACCGACTGCTCGGCTTTCACCCGGACCGCAGCATGCCGCGGCTGAATAAGCTCACGCTCCATCGTTGGTTAAAAAAACGCACCCCCCTCAGCCCGCTGCGTGGCGAGCGCCTCGGCCGTGTTCATTTGTTCTGCGACGAGTTTACCAACTTCAACGACCTCAAGGCTGGCATCGCCACCGTCGAATTGCTTGAGTTGCTGGGCTACGAAGTGCAGCTGCCCGACCACGCCGAGAGCGGTCGAGCGTCACTCTCCAAGGGCCTGGTTCGACGCGGCAAGCGCTTCGCGAATGAAAATGTTCGTCAACTTTCCAGCATCGTTTCTGCCGAAGAACCGCTGATCGGCATCGAGCCGTCCGCCATCCTCGGTTTCCGCGATGAGTATCCCGCGCTGGTCGATCCGTCGTTACGCGACAGGGCTCGTCAGCTCGCACCGAATTGCCTGATGCTCGACGAGTTCATATCCCGCGAAGCCGACGCTGGACGGATCGACAGCAGTTGTTTTACTGACGAGGCACGCAGTGTTCACGTCCATGGGCACTGTCACCAGAAGGCGCTTGGCTCGGTTGAGCCGATGTTGCGGATGTTGTCGTTGCCCTCGAACTACACGGTCGAGGAGATTCCCTCCGGCTGTTGTGGCATGGCGGGCTCCTTTGGGTATGAGCGTGAGCACTATGAGGTGTCGATGCAGATCGGGGAGCTGGTGCTGTTACCACATGTTCGCAAACTGGACGCCGAAGTGATCGTCGCCGCGCCCGGCACCAGTTGCCGCCACCAAATTCACGACGGTAGCGGCAGGACCGCCGTCCATCCAGCGGAGGTCTGCAGAAATGCACTTCGCCAAATTAAACTTGAAGACTGAGGTATGAAGGCAGCAAAATACGAAAATTTTGTAGCGTGCAGCTTTAAGCAAACGTATGCTCTCAAGTCTCAGGCTTCAGGTCTCATCTCTCAGGTCTCATCTCTCAGGTCTCCTCCCTCAGGTCTCCTCCCTCAGGTTTCATCCCTCAGGTCTCCTCCTCCCTTCCATCAACATGACTGATCTACCTTATCACCATGACTGGAAGCCCCAGTTCGAGACTTCCATTGGACTTCAGGTGAAATGGTTTGGTCGCTGGGGGGAGGATCCAGAGTGGTCCGTCGAGCCGTCGCGCCTCGCGTCGGATCTTATCTGTTTCTTCTATCTCGAGGATGGTTTGTGCACCGCCATCGTGAATGGCGTGCCGGTGGCGCTGCAGCCGGGTGAGCTGCTCGTATTGCGCAGTGGCGACGTGTTCTCGCTCAGTCAGGACTCATCACGACTGCAGACCCATTTATCGGCTTGTCTATCGCTGAGCCGTGACGATGAGGCCAACGTGCTGCTCCGGCACGCCTATGAGCGCAATTACAAGATAGAGGACCGAAAAGCCTACGAGCAAGGGTTCGCCGCCGTGCTCGAAGCGCTGGCAAGCGAGAGCCGCTGGCGCAACATGCATGTCACGGCTGCCATTTTTGCCTGGTTGGGGGAATTACAGGAAGCGCTGTCTCCTGATCCTGGTATCGAGCAAGGTAATTCGAAGGCTGTCCGCCACGTGCTCTCTGCACAGGAATGGATCCAGCAGCGACTCGACGAAGATGTCTCCATCGCCCAGTGGTCGGCAGCCTGTGGACTCAATGTGGATTACTTCAGTCGCTTGTTTAAGGCACACACCGGCATGTCCCCGAGAACCTGGCTGATTGAGGCCCGGCTCCAGCGGGCTGCACGCATGCTCGCCTATCAGGGGGAAACAATCGAAAAGATAGCCGCGAGTTGTGGTTTTAATTGCCCGTTCCATTTCTCGCGCAGCTTTAAGCGTCGCTTTGGGCTCCCTCCTGCTAGTTATCGCAGTGTTCGTCTGGTACGTGGGTTTGTGGATTCTTGAATTTGTCAGCTGGCAGAGGATAGGAGCCAGTGGTTGATGGTCAGTGACTTGAGAGATTCTCGGCCTGCGCCAAAATGGCGAGCGCCTTAAAGTTCATAAAGCGCTGCTGCACAATCAGCTCACTCAGGTCTCAGGTCTCCAACTCATCCTTCTAGTATAAAGGAGAGCTAGCGGCGTGCGTCCCTATCCATTGATTAGACGCTCCATTTCATGACACATATAGAGCGGCAACGAGAGTAGGTTCAACGCGACAACCTCACCATTTAAATTCTGCTCAACAGATTGCACGCTCGGCAGATTCAGATCAAAACGGCAGGCGACCTGACAACGCTTCTCTAACGCGAACTGGAATAGAGACTTCAGCGTGCCGCTCTTTCCGGATTTGATCTCAACTGGCACGACTTTCTGTCCGACTTGAATCAAGAAATCAACCTCGGCATTGCGAGCACTCCCCTCACGTAACCAGTAGTGTAAGTCCGGCTTACGCTTTGGAGTCTCCCTGAAATATAAATACTGGGCAATAAACTGCTCCGCAATCATACCCTCATTAATGAAACGAGTGTCTCTCATCTCATGTTCGCTAAGCCGCCTCAGATTGCAGATACGGTTATATAATCCAATATCCAGACTATAGAGCTTGGAGACTTTCGGATCAGACTGCGCCCCCAGCGGCACACCATCCCCATGCGTATGCACTGCCTGCAAAACTAAACCTGCCTTTAAAATCAAATCCACCGCTTGCTTGACCTCTCTGGACTGCGACTCGCGATCTATATTCACATACTTCACTTTACGCCCGGTCCCTTGCCCCATATAATCAATGATCTTCTGTAGGCGAATTAAGGCCTGACCATGCGCGTATTTCGAGAAATCATCCCGATAGGTTTGGTAAATCGAATCTTGGATATCAAAAATCGCATCTAAATCACCATCATCGAGAAAGTGCTGCACCGCCTCCGGCATGCCCCCTATCAATAAATAATCCCTCAACAAACCAAGTAACCGCTCATGAGCAGATAGTGGGAAATCATCGCCCGGTTCATAGCTAGCTAATAATTCCAACAGTTGCATCTCACCTTTAGCATGGAGAAATTCATCCCAAGAGACTGGCCCCATATAAAAATACTCAACCCGCCCCACAGGCATCGGAAATGTATTCTTGCCCAAGGCAAATTCCAGCAATGATCCTGCAGAGACCACCGCCAATTCAGGCATCAGCTCATAGAAATAACGCAAACATTGAAGTAACTGCGGTTGCTCCTGAATCTCATCAATGAACACCAACGCCTCCCCCGCACGGATAGCCCCATGATTACAGATAAACTCTATTTCACGTAGTACTTTGTGCGGATCTAGACTGGCCGCCACATCAGCAAGCCCAGAATAACGCTCACAATTCACTTCAAAGAGCGTCAACCCCTCAGACTCTGCAAACTGACGCACCAAAGTGGACTTCCCCACCTGACGAGCGCCCCTAACAATCAAGGGCTTACGCTTGGGACTTGAATGCCATCGGACTAATTGAGCGAGATACTTACGTTGCATATATAAACAAATACACCCCTATTTTCTGCAAGTAAAGCACATTTAGGCGCCCTGCTAAATGCAATGCGCCTGTCAGTTACCGGAGGCAATGGAATCTACGGCGAAAAACCGGATCAGGGCATTACCTTTGTGAGCTGTGAGAAATAGCGTCGTGTCAGTCTGACATGACTCCATTTGGCTCTCCCAAGGTGCCGGGCCAGCTCAATAAACTGATAGAATTCTCTAAAAAGTCGGATTTGTGCATGATATACTAAGGCTGGCTACATTCACGTATTCGGCTGAGTGCGCTATAGTTGGCAAATATTAAGGATTAAATCATCCTAAATCACATAGAATATGCACAAAGAAAACGAATCTGGACTCACACGTAGAAATTTCATCCAAAAAATCGGCGCGACTGCGGCGACCTTAGGTGCGTTTTCACTGACTTCCTCTTCGTTGGCTGCGGATGATCTCCCAAGAGATGCTCAAGGGAACATCATTCCAGGCTTTGAAAAAAACCAGAAAGTGACGACTTCGTCGGGTGCTTGGCAGTCTGTTTCTGATCGGAAGATTAAGGTGGGCATCGCGGGCTACGGTCTCTGCAAGTTCGGCGCGCAATTTTTCTACCAAAATCATCCGAATGTGGAAGTGGTTGCAGCCACAGACCTTGACCCCGGTCGCTGTGCCGCGTTGGCCAAAGCAGTCGGTGCCGCAAAGACCTATCCCTCTTGTGAGGAGATGATCAAGGACAAGAGCATTGAAGCCATCTACATTGCGACCGATGCGCCGAGTCATGCACGCCTAGCCATCATGGCGCTGAATCACGGTAAGCATGTCTGCTCTGCGGTGCCCGCTGTGTTTGGCTTTGAGGCCGAAGATGAAGCCGAAAAACTCTTCAATGCCGTGCAGAGCAGCGGTCTCAAATACATGATGAATGAGACCTCCGCCTACCACGCAGATCTCTACGCAAAAAGAATGCAGTATCAGGCAGGTGCATTGGGCCAGGTGATGTATTCCGAAGGCGAATACTATCATGACTTTGGTTCAGGCTTGCCCGGCTATAATCCCAACAACGGCAAGATTGATCACATGGGTTGGCGCAGAGGTCTGGTGCCGATGTGGTATCCGACGCACTCAGCCGCCTATTATACTTCCATCACGGGTGGGCGTTTTATGGAAGTGTCATGCCTGGGCACTCAGAGTCTTTACGCAGAATTTCAGAAAGAGAATAACAGCTATCAAAACCCCTTTGGAACTGAAGTCGCGATGTATCGGACCAGCGAGGGCGGCATTTCACGCATGGTTGTGGGCTGGGACCTGAAAGATGCACATGGTGAAAAGGGCCGTGTGTATGGCCAAAAGTCTTACAAGCAGGCGAAGGTCGATGGCAGTCGTCCGGCGCTACCAGCAGGTGTCGGCGGCGGCGGTCATGGTGGCTCGCATGGCCATTTGACCAATAACTTTATCGAATCTATTTTATTGGATCAGCAGCCGAACGTTGGTATTGGTGATGCATTGAATATGACATTGTCAGGGGTCATCGCGCACAAGTCGGCGCTTCAGAATGGTGAGTGGATGAAGATCCCTCAATACGAGCTTTAGGCTATATATTAAAAGGATAATACTATGAAAAACCAATTTATAACAGTAGAGCGTTCGCTGACAGATATGTTCGGCGAGGCATATATTCGTTCCGCTTGTGCCGCCTGCGCGGTTCTGACAGGCAAAGATCGCGACGCATTATTTACGGCCGCAGCCGAGAAGACGGAATTCTATCCGGAGGCGATGCAGAATCGTCTCGCAGGCATGCTCGAGCAGGTCGGCACACAGGTGATGGACGCGCCGATTCAGCAGACTTCGGTCGGTGCTGGGACAGTGAAATTTAACGAGGCACTGAATGCAAATGCCGCCCCGGTGAGTGCTTTTGGCTACTATCGCGTTGGTGAGGATGGCCGACTTTATCTGACGACCAAGAGTGAGCACTACCATACACCCTTGGGCCACAGCTTCCCAGGCTACGGTTTGCTTGATCAGGCTCGTGAGTTAAATATTCCCAACGCGACGCACAACAATACGCGCGGTTACATTACCCGTATACTGGAAGAAGAATTGATCCGCACTGCCAATGGTCTGGAGCGCGGCGATCAGCAAGGCTTGGAGTCTGTGATGGCGATCACGGATGACTTGAAGGTATTGAACCGAGTGATCAACCTGGAAACGGGTAGTCTCGCGGTCGAAGCCGCTCTGAAAATGATTCTTGCGCGTTTCTTTAGAATTCAAGCAGAGGCGGAGGAGCCAAAGTATCTCGGCCGTATCCCAGTCATTCTGTGTATGGGCAACGATGAAGGGGGGGCGTCTGCAAACTACCACGGCACGACTACACTTACCCAAATGATGCGGGGAATGTGGCCTGAACTTCGCAAGAAGATCGAGGCAGCCGAGCTATGGAAGGTCGTACACATCCGTCCTAACAACAAGCAAGACCTTGATGACGCCTTTGCGAAATACGATCAGGGGGATTATAAAATAGCGGGGTTCTTTCATGAGATTGTCATGATGAACTATGGAGGTCGTCGTTTGACAACAGACTTCCTTCAACATGCCTATCAACTTTGTGATGAGCATGACGTAGCTACTGTGTGTGATGAAATTCAATCCTGCATGTGGGCCTCTGAGCTCTATCTCTTCCGCGAATATGGCATTACGCCAACCTTTGTCGCGATCGGCAAAGGATTCCCAGGTGGAGAATATCCAGCCTCACGAATCTTGTTCAGTGCAGCGATGGACAGTATGCCACAGTTCGGCGCGTTGGTGACCAACGGCCAAGAGGAACTGGCGGCAATGGCTTACCTCGTCACGATGGAATGGGCGCAGGCAAATACGGCTGTGACCAAAGAACTAGGCGCTTATTTCGAACAGCGGGTGCGGAAGTTCGCAGCCGCTTATCCGGAGGTGATTGCCTCTGTGGATGGTTGGCAGCATATGAGTACGATTCAGTTTTCGGATTTGGAAAAAGCCAAAGCGTTCGTGAGCGAAATCAGTGGGCGCGGGATGGACATCAGTGCTCAGACTTACAAAGCGGATTGCCCGCCTGTGGTGCTGACTAAGATTCCATTGATCGCAGACAGGGCGATGATCGACTTCTTTATGGATCAGATGAACGAAGTGATGACTGCTTTAACTAGCAAAAAATAAAACAGGAATTAAGATTATGAGAATTGGAATCCCCAAGGAAATTAAGATCAAGGAAAACCGTATTTCCTGCACCCCGGGTGGTGCCAGAGAATTGGTGCGCAACGGTCACGAAGTCTGGGTTCAGCAAAACGGTGGACTCGGCAGCGGATATTCGGACGATCTCTACGTCGCGGCGGGTGCGAAAATCGTGCCTAGCGCTGAAGCGGCTTGGTCGTGCGAGATGGTGATGAAAGTCAAAGAACCGATTGCGGAGGAATATAAGTTTCTTCGCAAGGATCTCGTTTTGTTTACCTACCTGCACTTGGCAGCGTTGCCGGAGCTCACCAAAGCACTTCTCGATGCTGGAACCACGGCCATCGCCTATGAAACGATTTCAGTGGGGAAGCGTCTGCCCTTGCTTGAACCAATGAGTGAGATCGCCGGGCGTATGAGCACCATTGTTGGTGCGCATTATCTGAACCGGACGCAAGGCGGTAAGGGAGTCTTACTGGGCGGCGTTCCGGGTGTGTTGCCTGGGAATGTCCTTGTGTTGGGTGGCGGCACCGCCGGTGTCAATGCTGGACGGATGGCGACTGGACTGGGTGCGAATGTCACCATCTTAGATGTCGATCTGGAGAAGATGAGGTTTCTAGATATCTCAATGGATCACACCGCTCGCACGCTTTACAGTAATGAACAAAACCTGATGGATCTGTTGCCGAAAGTGGATCTCTTGATCGGCGCGGTATTGCTGCCAGGAGCGAAAGCGCCTAAGCTCATTCGGGAAGAAATGCTGGATATTATGGCGCCGGGATCGGTGTTTGTTGATATCGCAATCGACCAAGGCGGCTGTGCGGAAACATCGCGGGCCACCACTCACGAGGATCCCGTCTATACCGAGCATGACATTGTGCACTACTGTGTGGCCAATATGCCAGGGGCTTACTCGCGAACTGCGACGCAGGCACTGACGAATGCGACACTTCCTTATGCGATACGAATTGCCAATCTTGGTTGTGAAGCTGCGTTGAGTCAAATGCCGGATTTACAAAGCGGACTAAATACCTATCAAGGACATGTGGTTTATAAGGCGGTCGCGGATGCATTAAACCTATCGTTTGAAGAAAATCCATTTGTCTCTAAAGTGAGCCGCTAAGAACTGACTATGTTAATTGGAATTGATTTAGGAACCACCGGCCTGAAGGCCGCGGCCTACGATCCTGATGGCGGAAACTGTTTAGCGGAAGCGTCGGTGCGCCTTCCGGTTCAAACAGATTCGGATGGACGTCGGGAACAGATCCCCGGCGATATCATGGACTGTTTAGTCTCCGTGTTTGCTTCTTTGCGGGAGCAATGCGGAGCGCGCTGGTCCGAGGTGTCAGGCTTGGGGCTTGCTGCTCAGGGTGGCAGCACATTGATTGTGGAGCGGGACGGCGGTCAGCCGCTCACACCCCTGTATCTCTGGAACGATTTTCGTTGTTTTGAGCATATTGCCCAGATTCAAAAAGAACATCCACCGGAATTCTGGCGCGCGTTTTCCATGCGCGACGAGCCCGGGGCAGGCCTGGGGCGGATTAAGTGGCTGCAGGAGAAAGATCCTGCACTCTTCGGAAAACAAAACCGCTATGTCGGAGCAGGGGAGTTCGTATTTCATCAGATGACGGGCGTGTGGCGGCAGGATGCCTGTCAGGCCTTGCAAAGCGGTTGCTACGATGCTCACCAGCAAACCTTGTCTCAGGCGCCACTTTACCTGGTCGGTTTGGACGCCTCCTTTTTCTCGCCGATGCGCGATGGCCACACTGTAGAGGCATTGAGCCAACAGGCGGCAGAGCGCTTCGGGCTGCCCGCTGGAATTCCGGTCGCAGGCCCCTACAATGATCATGAAGCGGGCTATGCCTCCGTGATGCATCTTTCGAAACGTCCGCTGCAGTGCTCCCTCGGCACTGCATGGGTCGGCAATTTCGTGCTGGATAATGACTTCGGTCAGGGCTCAGGATTTCAGTTTGCTGTCCCCGCGCCGACAGGATCGGGGAATTTGCTCATTCAAGCCTTGCAGACCGGAAGCCTGACATGGGATTGGGCGTTAGAGAAATTCGTTGGTAAAGATCACCAAGAGGCACTGAATTCAGCGTGCGACATTTTTAGTGAACGTCTGTTGCCATCGGAGGACTTGACGTGCCTGCCGTGGTTCAACCGTCCGAATCCACTCGGAAAAGGATTTGGAGCGGGATCTTTTTGGGGAATATCTCCAACGACATGTAACGGCGATTTCCTGCGTTCCGTCGCGCTCGGCCTGGTGTTCGAATTTGCTCGGGTGTTTGACCCGATTCACCAGGCGGGAGCGATTGACAGTATCATTCTTTGCGGGGGCGCGAGTCGAGCGACGTATTTTCAGCAACTGTTCGCCGCATTATTTGCACCGCTCCCCATTTTCATTCCTGATAGTATGGGAACCCGCGGGAGCCTGTATGCCTTCAATCCTGTGGTCGCACAGGTTCAAGCTCAGCCGTTTACTGGCAGCGAAATCCAGAAATCGGAGAAACTGCAAGAGCTTCAGGATATTTATAACGACCTGTATGAACGACTTTACAGTGCTGACCCAGCCGGACGTCCGTTCCACATCGAATCAAAAGGAGTGACATCATGAAAGCCCCACGTATTGGACTCTTACCACTGTATGTCGAATTGTATGATCAAGTCTTACCCGAGCTCAGAGCCACCGTCGAACCCTTGACTGGTCAGGTCTGCGAGGCGTTTGCATCGCGAAAGGTCGATGTGATCCGAGCGGCGACATGCTGTGTTCGCGAGCAAGTCGAGGCCGCGTTGAAGCAATTCGATGCGCAGCAGGTCGACATGATTGTGACTTTGCACTTGGCCTATTCACCGTCGCTGGAAACGGTCGAAGCACTGGCCGCGACGTCTCAAGCTTTATTGCTGCTCGACACGACTCTGGATTCCGCATTTTCACGCGATGTCGATCCGATGCGTCTACTTTACAATCACGGCATTCATGGTGTGCAGGATTTGGCCGCCATGCTGCGACGCCACCAGAAAGACTATGAAGTCGTCGCTGGGCACTTGAGCGATTCTTCGGTGATGGACCGCGTGGTGGATTTTGCCCGTGCCGCTCACGCGGCTTCCCTGTTGAAGGGCATGAAGACGCTGGGTATCGGGGGGGCGCTCAAGGGAATGGGAGATTTTCGGGTCGCACCGGATGTGTTAGCCGATCAACTCGGCATCACGGTCGACAACATCCAACCCTCTGATCTAGTGGCTTGCGCCGCAGCGGTTACTGACGAAGCGATCGAGGACGAACGTCTCAAGGATCTACAGCGCTATCAGGGAGACATTGACCCCGAGGTGCATCGTCGCTCACTCCGAGTGGGCTTGGGGCTTCGCACTTATCTCGAACAGGGAGAGTATGAAGCCTTCAGTATGAATTTCGAGGCGTTCCGAGATGCCGATGGCCCGGTAAATGCCGTGCCTTTTCTGGAGTGCTGTAAGGCCATGGCCCGCGGTGTTGGCTATTCGGGGGAGGGGGATGTATTGACTGCCTCACTGTCGGCTGCACTGGGGCGCGCCTATGGTAAGACTTCATTTGTGGAAATGTTCTGCCCGGACTGGGACGGCAACTCGATTTTTCTCTCTCATATGGGGGAGTTCAATCCGGAGCTGTCTGCTGAGAAACCTTTATTGTATGAAAAGGAATATCCGTTCTCTCCGGCGCAGAATCCAGCGGCACTGGGCATGGCGCCTGAACCGGGAAAGGCCACCCATATCAATCTATCACCAGGGCCCGACGATAGCTTTCGCCTCATTATTTCTTTAGTGGATGTGCTGGAGGATGGCACGCATCCGGATCTTCCCAAATGGGTGAGGGCGTGGATTCGTCCGCCGCTACCCGTTGCGGAATTTCTGGAAAAATTCTCACGCCTCGGCGGCACGCATCACAGCGTGCTGGTGATGGGCGATCACTGCGAGAGCCTTGGCCTGTTTGGGCGATTGGCAGGCATGGAAGTGTGTGTCTTATAATTTAAGACGAAATCAATTATGAATTTAGGACTATTAGATATCATCATCTTTTTCGGCTACTTCCTTGGGATCGTAGCCTTCGCGATCACCATTGCCGCGCGCAGTAAAACTCAATCTGCGTCAGACTACTTCCTGGCCTCGAAAAAGTTGCCGTGGTATGTCGTCGGTGCGTCTTTCATCGCATCGAATATTTCGACCGAGCACTTTATCGGTATGGTCGGCTGGGGATTCCTCTATGGCATGGCCGTATCGAACTGGGAGTGGGGCAATGCGATTACTTTAACCGCGTTGATATGGATTTTTCTACCCTTCTACATGCGCGGCAATGTATCCACCATGCCGGAATTCCTGGAACGGCGTTACAATAAGAAGTGCCGCTATATTTATGCAGGCGTGATGATTATTGGCTTGGTGATTGCGATGCTCGGTGGCGTGCTGTTTGCCGGTGCCAAGGCGATCAACGTATTCTTCCCGATGATCACGCTGCCGTGGGGTGTCGCACTGCTGGCGCTCACTGCCGGAGCCTATACGATTTATGGCGGACTGCTCTCTGCGGTTTGGGCGGATTTTGTCCAGTATTGCTTACTCATGGTTGGTGGCCTCGTGGTGACGATCTTCGGTCTCTACCATGTCGGTGGATTGGATCAGCTGATCCTCAACCTTCCCGAAAAGTTCATTGTCTTTTACCCGCCCACTCATGAGCTCATCCCATGGTCAGGCCTGTTGATGGGCATGTTTTCCGTTGGCATCTGGTATAGTTGCGCCAACCAGTTTATGGTGCAGCGCTGTCTCGCCGCCCGCACCGAGTGGGATGCGCAAATGGGGGTCGTGATGGCTGGCTTCACGAAAGCCATCCTGCCTTTTATCATCGTTGTTCCCGGAATCATCGCGTTCCACCTCTTTCAGGATCGTCTCAGTGATGGCGACCAGGCATGGCCATTCATGGTTAAAGAGTTCTTACCCGTCGGGTTTACCGGACTGGTATTGGCCGGACTCGCTAGCGCGATTATGTCGACGCTCAGTGCGATCACCAACTCGTCCTCGACTATTTTTACACTGGATCTCTACAAGGAACTGTTTCGTCCAGAAGCGTCGGACAAGGAGCTGCATAGAGTCGGCCGTCTGAGTGGCACGGTGATCCTTCTCATCGGCGTCGGCGTGGCACTATTGCTCTCGCAGTTGCCAGGCATCACGGTCTTCGGCATCATTCAGCAGACCTTTTTCTACATGGCCGCACCGATTGCTTCCTGCTTCTTGATCGGAGTGCTTTGGAAAAGGGCAACCGGCCCGGGAGCGCTCGCCGCGATCATACTTGGCTTTTGCGTCTACACGCCCTTGGTTAAGTTTGTCATTTTCCCTCAGGTCGACTGCTTGGTGCCCTACGATACCTTCACGCACCACACCTTCCTAGTGCTACTGCTTTCCGGCCTGACGCTAGTGATCGTTTCCCTGTTTACCCCGCGCAAGACCGACGAGGAATTGAAAGGTGTGATCTGGAGTTTTCAAGCCATTCGCCAATCCGCCGAAGACAAGAAAAAGAATGGTGGCCTCCGCAGTCTTCGACTCTGGTGGTCGCTGATGGTTGGTCTGATTGTTATGGCCTGTGTCGCAACAACAAAGATCGGTAGTAGCACTCAGGTGATCGAAGCGGAAGATACGCCGTATCAAATCACTGCGGGGAGTCTGGCCGAAACGCAGGCACGCGGCACACATGACGATTTCAATATGTGGACCGGGTCCGGACAAGTTTTGTTTACGCCTAAAAAGAGTGGGGATCGTATTGATTTCTTCATGCCCGTTGAAAAATCCAGTCAATACTTGGTAGATATGATCATCACGCGCGGTCCAGAATATGGCCCGTTCAGTATCGAAATCAATGGCCAGTCAGTTTCCATTAGCTTCCCGGAAACCACCAAGGAGGGACAAAAGTATCAGGTGAATTACCAGACCGCAGATGTCTATCCTGGCAACAGCGTGCCGTCCTCCCGTAGCAAACTGCCCGAAGGCGAATGGATTTCCGGCGACCATCTGGTGCATCGTCTCCGACTCGGCAGCTTTGAGCTCACGCCCGAATCCGCTGAGCTTGCGATCATCGCAGCAGAGAATCCGGGTGTGATCGGAATCGACCAGATTATACTGACCAAGACCAAGGCCGAATAGCGCATTTACCATGGAAGACATTATTCTGCATCATCAGTTCAACTATACGGATGTCGACCGGGCGTTCTGGGTGAAACACCTGGAGGATTGGGTGCCGCAGCGGGTGTTCGATTCGCACATTCATATTATCGACCAGAGCTATCAACTGGAGACGGTCTCTGAGGAAATGAAAAAGTCCTATTGGGTGCAGGAACTGCAAAATATGATGAGTGCCGATGTCGCGGAGCACTGCTATCAGACGGTTTTCCCTGGCAGGGATGTGTGCTGCACCGGGTTTGGCTGGCCATTTCTCGGCTGGGAAATCGAAGGCTCCAATGAATACGTGTGGAAGCATCTTCCGCAAAAGAACTGGAATGCACTCGCGATCGTGCGCCCCACATGGGTGGCGGAGCAGGTGGAGTGGTTACTGTCGCAGCCTGGCGTTATCGGGGTGAAGCCTTACTATAGTTTGATCGGGCACGATGCGGATTCGCGGGATAAGTATATCGAAGCGTCAATCTTTGACTTTCTTCCGCATCACCAGCTTGAAGTGCTCAACGAGCACAAGGCCTGGGTCACGATGCATGTGCCGAAGGCCGATCGCTTGGGGCATCCTGAAAATCAGCGTGATATTAAGGAAATTCGCAAGAAGTATCCTGATATCAAACTCGTGATTGCGCACTTTGGTCGCTGCTATACCAAGCCGCATGCAGAGGAGGGGATCCTGCCACTGGCGGATGATCCGGGGATCTACTGGGATAGTTCAGCGGTGCTCAACCCCGAAGTGCATGCCTTGGCGATGGAACATATCGGCCCGGACCAAATCCTGTATGGCACCGACAATCCCATGTTCATGATGCGGGGGCGGCGCAAGTGGCAGGGGCGTAGCTATACGAACCACACCAGCCAAGACTTCTACTTTAATACAAATCGCGAATCGCCGGAGATCGAAGCGGGCTACACCTTGTATATGTATGAGGCGCTCAAGGCGATGAAACAGGCCTGCGAACAGGTCGGCATCGGCCGTGACGGTGTCGAAAAAATGTTTTTCCGCAATGCGGATCGCTTGGTTGCGGACGTTGAGGCGCACCGCCAGCCTGCACAGTAATTTAAGGAAATTAAAATTAAAATTTAAATTAAAACTAACAAAATTAACACACAGGATTTATTATGAAAGAATACAGACTCAATCGTTTATTTAACGCCACTTCCAAACGTTGCTTAAATGTAGCCGTCGATCACGGCTTTTTTAACAACACAGGTTTCCTACAGGGCATCGAGTCGATGCCGAAGACCATCCAAACCCTGGTGGATGCCAATCCGGATGCTATCCAATTGACCACTGGGCAGGCCCGTCATCTTCAGGTAGTCCCCGGTAAGCAGAAGCCCACGCTGGTGCTGCGCACCGATACCGCGAATATTTACGGCTCAGAATTGCCGGAGACCCGATTTAACTTGGCGTTGGAGGAAGCCATCCTGCAGGCAGTTCGCCTAGATGCCGCCTGTGTGTGCGTGAATTTGTTTGTCCTTCCTGAGGCACCAGAAATTCATAAGCAGTGCGTTGAAAATATTCTGCGCATGAAGCCACAAAGTGATCATTATGGAATTCCGATGATGGTGGAGCCTTTGGTGTTTCGTCCAAATGAAAAGGGCGGCGGTTACACAGTCAACGGCGACCGCGATGGCATCGTGCATCTGGTCAGACAGGCGGTCGAACTTGGAGCCGATATTATTAAAGCCGACCCGACCGATCACATCGCCGATTATGGTGATGTGGTTGAAACCGCCGGTGATATTCCCGTATTGGTTCGTGGCGGGGGACGTGTTGAAGATCGTGTGCTGCTGGAACGCACCGCAGGCTTGTTGGAGCAGGGGGTCGCTGGAATCGTTTACGGTCGCAACGTGATTCAACACCCGTCTCCATCGGGGATTACCCAGGCCTTGATGTCCATGCTACATGATGGGGCGGATGTCGAAACTGCGCTGAAGCAGATCGCCTTGCATTCGTAGATTTAAAGCAAATTGGCCCCTTGGTCATGGCAGATTAAAAGGTCTCCTGTCATGACTGAGCTCACGCATGGTTCTCCGGGAAGTCGGATTTGTGCATAAATCAGGCCGTAAAAGTGCATTACATTTGCGCCGTGAATCGAGTATACTCTGCCAATCTACTAATAGATGATGGGCGAAAACATCCATCCAACACGAATACTAACCCACACCAGACTAAAATATGAAAACTCTTATTGTATCGAAAACAGCCCTGACCGTCGCAACGGTCGCCTTTGGGGCGGCACTGTCTTTACCGGCGGCCGTCATCGACTTCAGCACCGATCCAAATATCGCGGGTGACTGGGAAAATAACACCTACCTTGGAGTTGGGCCGGGCACGGCCACCTGGGACGGGACCAACGGGGACCTCGATCTGCAAGCCGCTGCCGGTGGCACTTTTTGGAGTGCCTTGAGTCCCACGGGTGCCACGCTAGGGGCGAATGAAACTGTGACGATGGATGTCAAGAGTGCGACTGGGACTCCAGGTGCTAATCCCGGCGCCTTTGGACTCGTTGGACTCACTATTTCTACCTCTGGAACACCTACAATCAATAATGGAGCACACTATACATTCAGACATACCAGCAGCAACCTCACTGATGGGCTCTGGAGCTACGAAGTGATAAATCATGCAGGAGTCTCCCTCTATTTATCGGACACGCCGGAGAGCTTCACTCCCGTCACTATGCAGATTCGACGGAGCGGTAATGAATTTGACTTTATGGCAAATGGCTCGACGCT
>Ga0114998_10000979_pt1 | contig 21841 bp, 19 predicted proteins | sample ArcticOcean_MG_C_5_FD_87044 | JGI IMG/M metagenome (GOLD analysis project Ga0114998, IMG submission 87044) | Marine microbial communities from western Arctic Ocean - ArcticOcean_MG_CB4_138 | ecosystem: Environmental > Aquatic > Marine > Oceanic | place: Arctic Ocean: Canada Basin | collected... | reverse complement strand
ATGTGCCAGAGCTGCAGAAAGATCTTACCGCCTTTGGCGTGGACTGCCTCGGTGGTGAGCTTCCAGCCGTCGACCATTGCATCGGTGTAGATGCCGGGCGAGTGATTCCAGCCGTTGGCTTGTCGACTGATCGTGGTGGCTTCGGTGATGATGAGTCCGACGCTCGCACGCTGTGCATAGTATTCGGCCATCAGTGTGTTGGGGATGCGTTCTGCGCCGGAGCGCGCGCGCGTCATCGGTGCCATGGCGATGTGGTTCTTGAGGTCAAGGTCGCCGAGTGTTGTCGGATCGAGTAATTTTGTCATAATAGTGGTGTGCCAATGGTGAGTCGTTTTCAGGTTTGATTATTCCCTGATGCGAACAATTAAATAGGGAGGTGTTAATTGTCGCTCAGGAGTATCCATTCTCCTGCGCCTAACCAAGCCCATCGACCACACTGTCTTCGAAGCGCGTGATCTTGGCCTTGACGAATTCTGTGATGTCGAGTGTGTCGTCTTCGGCCAGCGGCGTGAGATCCATCGCGAACCAAAGTTGATCAATGATATCGATGTTGTGCGAATTGAAAAACGTGGCGTTGGCCTTGCGACGGCCCATCACGGCTTCGGCGTAGTTCTTACCGCCAGCGATTTGCGAGTCGAAGCAGGCGTTGAGCTTCTCGGCGAGCTCGGTGTTGCCGCTCACGTCGAGCGCGATCTTGTCGTCGTCGCTCAACCAGTCAAGATCGCGCCACAGTTCGCAGCCATAGACTTTCTTGGGGCGAGAGAAGGGTGGTACGCGGCGGACTGCTTCGAGCACTGCGCGGCAGACGGCGATGTGCGAGCCATGTTTGTCAGCAGGGTTGTGTGTATACAGTACTTCCGGCTGTGTTTGCAGCAGAATGGTTTCGAGTTGATCCACCAATGTGCTGCGTTGTGCGGGGTCTTTGACCGTCGAGCTGGCGAGCCCGAGTTGGTTGACGAAGCTGTATCCACCGATCTTAGCAGCCTTGCGTTGCTCGTCGATCCGCACCGTCTTCATTTGATCGTCAGTGAAGTCCGCATATTTTCCTGCACGTGAGCTGCCGCCACCATCGGTGCAGGTCACACCGCCGAACCAAAGGCCATCGTCGGCGTAGCACGAGTTGATTCCGTGGAAGGCCATAAACTCGAGATCGTCCTGATGTGCGCCGATTGCCAAATGCGAGCATCGGGCATACGCTTCGGGCTTCACTACGTCGTCTGGAATAAAGAGATCAGAAAAATTGTTGGCTGCAGCAGTCATCATGCGTCTAGCTTGTGGGCAAGTTTGCTCCAGAGGCAAAAGTATTGTCAGCAGCAACTCTGAGAAAGATCAGGCTGGGTCCAGCCGCGAAGTTTGTCGGAGCGCCCTTGCTAGCGCGCGGGTAATTACTTAAGCCAGGTCTTCCAGCTTTCGCGGTAGCTCTCTAGGTTGCGCCAATCGACGACCCGGGGTGAGTTGCGTTGGATTCGCTCTGCTGGAGTCTGTTGCTTGTGCAGCTTGTTGACCAGCGCGGTTACGCTCAACTTGCCCCAGTCGTAGTAGGGGTGGACGATCAGCGCACTGACATAGCCTTGATCGATATACATAAAGGCAGAAGGGGAGGACTGAATGGCGACACACGGCAGTTCGCCCGGTTTCCAGGGCAGCGCGGGCATGCCCAACAGGGGCCAGTCGCCGAGAAAGAGCCAACCTTTAATTAAATCATTACGGTCGGCATCTTGGGTGGCACGAATTGTCTCGATCGCAGATTGGTAGTCGGGCGCGCAGCTGACAACGGCTTCGATACGGCGATAGCCGAGCGCGGCGCGTGCGCCGACCAGGCGGTCCTGCATGCCAGAGCTGGGATGATTGCTGACCAGTATCGCGACTCTGCCTTTGGTGGGAAGTGTTGCGAGCAGTGCTTCTGCGGCGAGGCGCCCAGCAGCGGCCTCGTCGGCGATGTAGGCGGCGAGCGGCTGAATGTCATCGATCTGATTCTCGAAAAAGACGACTTGTTGTCCCTGCTCTAGAGCAAATTCAATCGACGAGCGAATGACTTCGGGCTCGGCTGGGCTGATAATGAAGCCGTCGGCGTCTTCGATGAAGAGGCCGGCAAGCGAGGCGGGCTGACTGCCGCCTTGCTCGACGTTGGGGGTGAAGTCGAGGAGCTCGACGTCGATCGAGTATTGTTCGCTCAGTTCACGCGCGGCATCTTGAGCGCCGAGCTGAGTGGCTTGGTAAATGGCATCGCCTTGGTCGCGACCAACGATGCCGATCCGGTATTCGCCGAGGAGTTCACGGTTTTGTGCCTGGGCTGCAAGCGCACACAGGAATAGCGCTGGGACGATTAGGAGAACTGGAAAATGACGGAGTGGGGACATGGCAAAGTTATGTGGACAGGAATTAACCACAGAAGGCACAGAATACACAAAAGTTTTTTTACGATTCATCGATGGTTGTTGTGCTGAGCAACAAAAAGCGGGCGTCGAATCAACGACGCCCACTTCAGTCGCAGCGACTAGAGTGTCGCTGCGACATTGGCGCTTAGAACGCCATCTGCCAACCCAAGGTGAGCGCGTAGTCGGTCTCTAGCTGGTAGCCGTTGAGGTCTTGCCAGAGTGGTAGACGGAGGTCGATGGCAATACGCTGGCCCTTTAACGAGCCGGTTGGCACATACAGGTTGATGCCGAAGATCGCGTCTAGGCGTTCGCCGCCGGTGTTGCTTTCGTAGGCGGTGGTGACCGATTTACCATTCGGCCCCATGGTGCCGACGTCGTCTTGGCTGCCTTTGAGCTTGCTGGTGTAAGTGTAGTTCAGGCCGGTGTTGAGGCCGACCCATTCGTTTAGGTTGTAGCCGACCCATGTGGTGGCGCCAAAGACGTTGCCGAGTCGGTAGCCGTTGTCGTTCTCACTTTCGAGGCGGATGATGGCGTTGGCCTGTGCGCCGTAGGACCAATCCTCAAACTGTTGCACATAAGTCAGCGATGGGAGTAGGTCGTAGGTGCCGGAGCCGAGCTGCATCGGTGCGGGCAACTGTCGGTTGGCGGGGCCACCCATGCCTGGCGTTGTGTCTTTTTCATCAATCGAGCCAGTGGGTAGGCTCAGGCTGAGGCCCAAGTGGGCTTTGCGATTTTCCTCCAGATAGAAGCGGTAGAGTCCGCCGATTTTTACATCGCCGAGGCCGCTGGTCTCTGTGGTGAACTTGGTGCTGCCGTTGTTGATCATGTTGGCCGCGCCTTGGGAGAAGATCCTATGATCCATCTCGATGTCGGTGTAGTTGGCCATGAGCATGAGCGTGAGTTTGTCTGTTGGCGCATACATGAGACCGAGCATGTGCATGTCCATCGACATGGACTCAGGTGTGACGCTGTAGCTTTCGGCGAAGACATCACCGGACGAGACACGATCGGTGCCGTAGCGCATGCCGTCCATGTCCATGTGCATGGTGCGGTAGGACATCATCCAGCCAGATTTGGCGTGGGTGTGATCGCCCATCACGGAGATCGGCGCGTGTTCATCGGGACGTCCCTGATAGCTGTCGTCGGTCGCGCAGCAACTGAAGGACGGCGCGGCGAAGGTGGCGCTGGTGGCCGCAGTGAGTGTGGAGAAAAGAAGTATGTGTTTGGTAAATGTGTTCATTATGTTGCTCGTTGTTTGTTGTTTAGCTGAGTGCTCACAAATGCGATGATGCCTCTTTGTGGCGTCTGAGCTTGCTCAGGCTTTTCTGCGGGTGGGCGGATCAGGTTTTATGCGGGCCCGAGCAAGCTCGGACGCCACGAATGAGCGGACGACATGTAGGTCGTCACTTTCGCCCGCAAAGCGACAAGAGTGTCGCTTCTACTTTTAAATACAGCTCGTTAAACGAGTCGCGGCGGTGGGGTGGGCACGCGTGGGTGCCGCAGTGGTGGTGCCAGTTCGACCATACTGCGCTTGGCAGCTATGAAATGTGTGGGTGCGAACGTGATGCGCGGTGTTTGGCCGAGCATGAGCTTTAGGCTCTTGGTTTCGTTGCTTCGCTGAGTCGGAGTGGATTCTTGCTCGGTATCGACTGCGGTGATGATTTTACAGAGTTCGCAGGGGCGGTCGCCGCCAAACGTTTCGGCAAAGGCTTGCTCTATACTACTTTCTTGCGAGTAACTCGCGACCATCCAGCTCCATGCGCCCAACTGCAGCAGTAACTGTGGCCCAGTTAAGAGCCAGCAGCAGCAAAGCAGTAGTGAGAGCCGACCGAATCGGCGTATGAAGGTGAGCAGGTGCAAGGTGGGGGAGGGCTGAGGGTTGAGACCTGAGGGCTGAGACCTGAGGGCTGAGACCTGAGGGCTGAGACCTGAGGGCTGAGACCTGAGAGTGGTGACGGGGCTGGTTCCTAATTTCCGTGTTTCAGCTTTTCCTAAAGGCTGTATTCAAGCGTCTCGCCGTCGTGCACGATGGTGACGTGGTTCTGACCGTCGGTTTTTTGGGTGGCTTCAGTGCGGCCAATGATTTGCGCGGGAATGCCGAAAGCTTCGCTCTTGGCGATGATGCCGGCAGCGGCCTCAGGCTCGCAAAAGATCTCCATACGGTGCCCCATGTTATAGACGCGGAACATTTCTTCGGAGCTGGTGCCACTGGCCTTCTGAATCGCTTTGAAAATCGGAGGGATCGGTAGGAAGTTGTCCTTGATATGGTGGACGCCTGTGCCGAAACGAATGCACTTGGTTTGACCGCCGCCGGAGCAGTGCACCATGCCGTAGATGCTTTCGCGGTCTTCAGCGAGGAGTTGCTTGATGATCGGCGCGTAGGTGCGAGTGGGGCTCATGATCGCGTCGCCGACTGTCATGTCGGAGTCGGGGAGCATGTCGGTCATTTTGTAAGGACCGCAGTAAAGATATTGCTTGTCAGTGGTCGGATCGACGGTCTCGGGATATTTCTCGAGGTAGTAGGGGCTGAGCAAATCGTGGCGGGCGCTGGTCAGGCCGTTGCTGCCGATGCCGGAGTTCTCGAATGTCTCGTAAGTGGCTTGGCCAGCAGAAGCGAGGCCGACGATGGCTAGGCCGGGCTTGACGTTGGCATTATCGACGACGTCTTTGCGGTCCATGACCACCACCGCGCAGGAGTCGACGGTGACGGTGCCAGTGAGGTCGCCGACGTCGGCTGTTTCGCCGCCGCCGCTGTGGACGCCGACGCCATAGTCACGCATGGTGGCGAGGAAGTCTTCGGTGCCGGAAATGAGTTGGCCGAGTGCTTCGCCGGGAATGGCGCGGGCGTTACGGTTGACCGTGCTGGAGATGAGGATGCCATTGATCGCGCCGACACAGAGCAGGTCATCGATGTTCATGACGAGGCTGTCTTGAGCCGTCTTGCGAAAGCCGGTCGGGTCGCCGGTCTCTTTGTAATGTAGGTAGGCGAGTGTGCTTTTGGTGCCAGAGCCGTCGGAGTGGATAATGTTACACTTGTCGGGGTTGCCGGTTAGGATGTCTGCGCCGATCTTGCAGAAGGCACCGGGAAAGACGCCACGGTCGAGCTTATCCACGACGGCGTGGACTTCGGACTTGGAAGAAGAGACGCCGCGTTGGGCGTAGCGATCATTGGAATTGCTCATGGCTAATTGGTAATGGCTAAATGATTTGTTTGAAAGTGGTTACTTCGCGCGGAGATATTTTGCAAAGCCTGCGAGTTGCTTGGAGATCTCCACGCAGAGTGCTGATCTGTGCTCAACGGTCTCAAGTGAAAGTAAATTGAGGCGTTGGGCGAGTCTATACATGCTGCGCACTTCCCCTGTCGAGCCTTTGGCGATATCTAAGAATCTGGAAAACTCGGTCGAGGTGCTTCGCTCGGCGCCTTCTGCGATGTTATTCGAAATCGAAACGGCGGCTCGTGTGATTTGATCTTTAAAGGAGAAGTCCTTTGAATTTTGAAAGTCTTTATACACTTCGCAGGCAAGAGCTTGAGCATCTTGCCAGACCTTCATGTCTTCGAAATCTTTCAAATCGCTCATGTCTGTTAGCTTTTAGCCATTAAATATTAGATATTCGCATTGCTGGGCGGAAAGCTCTTCAAACTATAGTTTGAACAGGAGCTTGCAGCTCGGCGATGCGTGCCATAATGCGGCGGGAGGCTTCGAGGTAGCGCTCTGGATGCTCTTTGCCTGGGTCGATCTCGTCGACTGACATTGGCTTGCCATAGGCGATGTGAATTGGACCGCCAATGGATGGCAGTTTGTGTTGACGGCCGTAAGCCTCAAAGGTGCCGAAGATCCGCGTCGGAATCACGGTGGCCTTGGATTTACACGCAATCATACCAGCGCCGGGCTTGGGCTCGGCGAGCTTACCATCGGCCGAGCGGGTGCCTTCGGGGTAAATCGCGACTGCGCCTTTATTTTTCAGCGCCTTAAAGATGGCTTTGAGCGATTTGATGTCGGCGTTTTCGCGGGCGACCGGAATGGTGTCGAGCTTGTGCAGTGCTTTGCCGAACCAGCCTTTGTAGAGGGTGTCACGAGCGAAGTAATTAAACGGGCGCTGGACTTGGGCGCCGATCGCAGGCGGATCGTAAAAGCTGATGTGGTTGGCGGCGAAGATCGCACTCCCAGTCAGCGGCACGCCGCTCATCCCTGAAGTAGAATAGTCGTAAAACGTGCTGAAAAACCAGTCTGCAATGACGCGGACACATTCGTAAAAAGGTGGGGTTGTTGGGCGTGGGTTGGACATGATACGGCTGCGCCGTGATGGCTAATTAGTGATGAATAATAGCGAATGGCTAAATTTAGGCAGTGATGATTCCGCAGATGTGCTCGACGACGCCTTCGAGGGGCAAGGGCCCAGTGTCGACGCGGATGGCACCTTCGGGGCAGACGAGCGGCGCGGCTTTACGTTGGCTGTCGAGTTTGTCGCGTTCGGCGATCGAGTCGGTCTGGCCGTCCTTCGCACGGCGTGCGGCACGGGTGGCTTCGTCGGCAAACAGGAAGAAACGGAAGTCTGCGTTGGGGAAAATGACGGAGCCGATGTCGCGGCCTTCCATGATCAGCCCAGTGAATTCGGCGTGATCGCGAGCGACTTGAGCTTGGCTGCGTTGATAGTTGAACAGGAATTCGCGGACAGATTCGATCGCTGCAAACTTGGAGACGTTGGCATTGACCTGGGGGGAGCGGATGTCGGCATCGGCAGGCACATGGCCGTTGATACTGAGCAGTGCGCTGCGACCTTTGATGGTGGTGTCGAGTGCCAGCGATGCCAGTAGTGCAGGAATCGCTTCGGGTGTTTCTGAGTCGGCGCCAGCATCGAGCAGCGCGAAGGTCAGCGTGCGGTAATGCGCGCCAGTATCGACGTGCATCAGGTTGAGTCGTTCGGCAATGGCGCGGGAGGTCGAGGACTTTCCCGTGGCCGCGCCGCCATCAACGGCGATGATGTTGAATCCAGAACTGTTTGGCATATTTACTAATGGCTAATTGGTGATAGCTAATAAGGGATACAATGAGACTCAGGCCTCGATGGTGCTAATCGGTGATGTTTGATGGCGAAATGTGGTAGGTCGAGACTTTAGCCCAGTGAAACCACGTTTAAATATTAGCCATCAGCTATTATTCATTCCTGATTCAGCTTTAGGCTGAATCAGGTGCACATCGCGCTGTGGGAAGGGAATGGTGATCTGCGCTGCTTCGAGGGCGCGGAAGACGGCTAGGTTGACCGCGTAGCGGGTGCGGTGGTAGCGATTGGTCGGCACCCAGACGCGGTAGCCAATGTTGATCGAGGAATCGCCGAAATCGTCGATGCCGACGTCGGGGGCACGATCCGGTGCGACGCCTTCGACGGTTTGGACTGCCTCGCTGATGCAACGAATCGCGGCTTCGGGGTCGGCACTGTAGTCGATGCCGACGACCGCTTCGATGATGCTATAGTGGTAAGAGTTAGTGAAGATTTCGCCGAGGACGTTGCGATTCGGGATGGTGATGCGCTGTTCGTCTTCGTTGAGGAGTTGAATATTGCCCAGATTTACGCAGTCCACCTGGCCGGTGAGGCCGTTGAGTGTCAGGGTGTCGCCGACTTTGAAGGGACGGGTGATGATGAGCACGATGCCCGCGCCGTAGTTGGAGACGGGGCCTTGGACGGCGAGGCTGAGGCCGAAGGCGCTGGCACCTAATAGGGCGATGAAGGGGGTGATTTCGACATTGAGCTTACTCAGCGCCATGATCGTGGCGAAAGCGACGACGACGATCTTCGAAAACCCAGCGAAGAAGCGGGCGAGGGTGACGTCGAGCCCGCGCTTGTCGCAGAGCTTAATGATCAGATTGGCGAGGCGCTTGGCCAACCAAAACCCGAGGGCAATAATGGTGATGGCGGCCAGTAGACCCGCGCCTTTTTCGGCCAGCCAGAGCATTAGATTATTCTTCATTTCATCCAGTTGCTGTATTTCTTCGTCGATCATGATTTTAATAAAAGGCTGTTCCGAGCTTAGCGACAAGACCGGATTCGACGAAGTCGAAGGGCGGATCGAAGCTGAGAAGCGGAAGTCTAAAATGCGCGTTTAGTCGTCCATGCCCGACCACCAGTCCTCTGACTTTCGTAAATCCTCTGGCGTCTTTCCAGCTTCCTTCAGTTCGCGTAGGCTGAGAGATTTGTGGCGTTTGGCAAGTCGTTGGCCGCTGGAGTCGCAAAGTAGGGGGGCGTGGTAAAATTCCGGCGCGGTCAGCCCGAGGGCTTCATAGATCAGCAATTGGCGGGCAGTCGAGATCAGCAGGTCTTCGCCGCGCACGACTTCGGTGATGCCCATCGCGGCGTCATCGACCACGACGGCGAGCTCGTAAGCCGGCTGTCCGTCTTTGCGCCAGACCAGAAAGTCACCAAAGTCCTTCAGGCAGTTAAAAGCGCAGGGGCCGAGGCTGAGGTCGTCGAATGTGATCGTCCGATCGCTGGGCACGCGGAAGCGCCAATTCGTCTCGCCGGGCGCCTGGGCGGTTTTGCCTGTGCCGATCGGCGGGCGTAAGTGTTCGGGGTAAATCGATTCGCTGCCTTTTTCGTCACCGTGTGGCGCTTGAGTCGCCCAAGCCACATCTTTGCGGGATTGATCGCAGGGATAAATGAAGCCGCCTTCCTTGAGGTGCTTCCACGCATCGAGGAACAGTGGCATACGCTCGCTTTGGCGATACGGGCCAACGGGACCGCCGACATCGAGGCCTTCGTCCCACTGACAACCGAACCAGTGCAGGTCCTCAATCGCGGCTTCGGCATACTCCGGCTTACAGCGGTCGGGGTCGATATCTTCGTCGCGGTAGATCAATGTGCCGCCGGCCTCGCGGGCACGCTCCATCGCGATCCAGAAGGTGCGCGCATGGCCAAGGTGTAAATACCCTGTGGGGGTCGGTGCGATGCGGCCTCGGTAGGACGATTTCATAGGGAATCACTTAATGAAGTTTGTAGGGTGAGCGCAAGCTCTTGCAGGTGTCGCTTAAAAACGAGAAGCGCGCATTATTCTGATTCCTGCGTCCTTATTAGTAACGGGGGTGATCTCATCGCGTTAGCGAGAAACACTTGGGCAGTAAGATCAAGCAAGCTCCACCGAGCCCGAGCCCTGCCCAGGCGGGTAAGCCAAATCCCGTCGGCAGGAAGCCGAGCACTAGCGCGACCAGCGCAGCAATCAGTGCAAACGGCATTTGCGTGCGCACATGATCCAGCGGTTCGACGCCTGATGCGATCGATGCGACAATCGTGGTATCGCTGAAAGGGCTGCAATGGTCGCCGAATACCGCACCACTGAAGACTGCACCAATCGCAGCGGCGACGGTGCGATCGCGCTCCGCATCCGAGCTCTCACCGCTGACCACAAAGATGACCGGAATCGCCAGGGGCATCAGCACGCCCATCGTGCCCCACGAGGTGCCGGTGGAGAACGAAATCACCGCGCCCAACAGAAAGATCATCGCTGGTAAAAATCCCGCCGAAATGCGCCCCTCTAATAAGGCACTCAGATGATCCGCGGTGCCAAGTTGGCTAATCGCCGCGCCCAGCATCCAGGCGGCGATCAACACCACCGTCGGTTTTGCGATCTCACGCACGCCCGAAAGAAAGACCCTGCCAGCTGACGATTGTGCGCGTGTTTTTGCGGTCTTCGCAGTCGACATCAGCGCAGCGGCAGCGACTAACGAAGCCAGCACACTAGCGGCCACGAGAATCTGTGGCACATAACTTTCGGCGCGTCCGTAGGCCTGCGCAAATTTGCTCAAGCTGAACGGCAACAGCGACTCCGCACCGATCACATAAGTCAGCAGGGGAATCGAGAATGTCAGCACCAAGATCGGCACAATTGCTAAGCCCCAATGGTTGGCGTGAATGGGCGAGGTATTCTCATCGCGAACTGGCATGTCTCGGGCCGCGCGTTCGGCCTTGCCCATCGAGCCTGGGTTAAACTCTCGCGTAATTGAGACCAAGGCCAGCAGCAGTGCGAACCAGCAATAGTAATTAAAGGGCAGTGATTTAAAAAAATAGGCATAGGCACTGACCTCACGGCCGACCAAGGCAAAGCCTTCGTGGATCATCGATAGCTGAAAGGCGATCCACGTGGATATAAACGCCAAACACGCCACCGCAGAGCCCGTCGTATCCGCGAGATAGGCCAGCTTTTGGCGTGAAACGCCGCAGCGATCTGCCGCCGAGCGCAATAGTCGGCCAATCAGCATGGTGTTCGCCAAGCCATCGAAAAACACCAATAGGCCAAATCCAAACACCGTAAATTGCATGCGCTTGTGCGGCGCACGCCCAGAGCCGAGCAAGCGGTGGACCAGGCCTTGCAGGCCGCCGCCTGCTTCGACCAGCGCAACGAAGCCCCCCAGGATCAATGTAAATAGAATCGCACTCAGCTTCCAAGACGAACCAAAGATCGGCCAAAACTGTTGCAGCGCCAGCTGTTTAACTGCCGCGAGGGGTGCGCCATTGGACACTAACAAAGCGCCACACATCGCGCCGACTAACAGCCCGACCAAAGCGCTGCGGGTAATAAATACCACGAGCAACGCGGCGCCGCTCGGCACCAGCGAAAGCCAGGGATTGTCCAGATGGGCGAGGCCGCCGCTCAATAGCAGCAGCACAACGACGACACTAATTGTGACAAGATTTCGAGGTGAGCTCAGACCAGACATTGACGGCCCAAGCTATGGCTTGAGCCGCAAATGTCGAGCATCACAAATTTTCAGAACCGAGAATCGCGAGTGATGCCAGATATTCCGCAGCTGTGCTTTCTCCTTGATTCTCAAAGAAATACACGCACGCTACGCGACTTCTTAATTGGACCCGGATGCGTAAGTTGGCCGGGCTTTTCACCCAGACCACATATAATGACGTTTCACGATCTTGGACTCGACGAGTCTATTCTTAAATCTATCGACGAGTTCGGTTTCACTACGCCGACTCCTATTCAAGCCGGCTCCATCCCGCACATCCTTGAGGGCAAGGATGTCATCGGCTCTGCGCAGACTGGCACCGGGAAGACTGCGGCTTATGCGCTGCCGATCCTACATCGCCTCGGCGGCCACAAAAAAGGCGCGCCACCTCGTTGCCTAGTGCTCGGGCCGACACGTGAGCTCGCTGCTCAGGTCGAAGATCAATTCGGGTCGTATGGTAAATACTGTGCGCCGAAGTGCTGCCTGATCCACGGTGGTGTCGGCTATGGCAAGCAACTCGACGAGCTGCGCGAAGGCGCGGACGTCGTGATTGCGACTCCTGGCCGTTTACTCGATCACTTGCAGCAGGGCAATTTTGACCTCCGCTCAGTCGAAGTCTTGGTGCTCGACGAAGTGGATCGCATGCTCGACATGGGCTTCATCGACGACGTGCAACGCATTATTAAAATGTGTAACGCAAATCGCCAGACGCTGTTGTTTTCGGCAACTGTTTCGGACGACATCAAGCGCTTGGTCGCGAAGAGTCTGAAAGATCCAGTCGAAGTCTCGATCGGGATCAAGCTGACGCCTGCGGAGACAGTGAAGCACGAAGTGTATCCAGTCGGCGCGATGCAGAAGTTTGATTTGTTGATCGCTCTGATCGACAGCATGGAAGTCGATAGCATGATTATTTTCTGCCGCATGAAAGTCGGCGCAGATCGTATCGCTCGCTGGTTGCAGGAGCGTGATTACAGTTGCGTAGCAATGCACTCGAATCTTCAGCAGAAGGCCCGCACCAAGGCCTTGGAGCAGTTTAAGGACGGCACGATGAAGATTCTCGTCGCGACGGACATTGCTTCGCGCGGTCTGGACATCGCCAATGTGACGCACGTCATCAATTACGATGTGCCAGAGCATGCGGAAGATTACGTGCACCGGATCGGACGCACGGGTCGTGCGCAGCGCGAAGGTGATGCGATGACTTTGGTCGCTCCTGATGAGCAGGCGAAGCTCGATGCAATTGAGAAATTTATCGATCAGCCGATTAAGCAGCGTAAGCTCGATGATTTTAATTATTTCCACGAACCGATCATTCGCAGCGAGTCTGCCGCTCCACCGAAGCGTCGTAAGCGCAATTCGGCATCGAGCCGTTTCGGGCGTCGTCGTTAATCGGCGAGTGTGGTTTTCTATTTTGTTTCGAGGGGCAGCGTGCCCGCGGTCTAACTGTGTCAGTTGAATACTGCCGCTGTTTGCGGACGCCGGGGACGGCATCCCTCCAGCAAATAACAAAAGTGTATCCTCGTTTATGAATTTGATGCTTTTTGATGAAGCCTTTGAGTCGGTTCGACTCGAAGGGAGCGATCCTCGTGCGCAGCACTTGCGTAAAGTACTGCGCGCAGAGGTCGGCACCTTGGTGTTTCTCGGCTTCGTCAACGGGCCACGTGCGCGGGCGAAAGTGGTGGCTGTGGAGGCTGATGGTAGCTTCGAGCTGGAGGTGGTTGGCACGGAGCCAGCACCTAAGGCGTTACCGGTGACTTTGCTGATTGGCTTGCCACGGCCACATACTGCGAAGCGTGTTCTGTTTGAGGGCGCGAGTCTCGGCGTGGCAGGCATTCATTTTTTCGAAGCCGAACGCAGCGAACCGTCCTATGCGCAGAGCAGTTTGTGGCAAACGGATGAGTGGCGGGATCGTATCCGCCTCGGTGCGGAGCAGGCTTTTAGTACCTATCTTCCTCAAGTTGCGATGCATGCAGATCTGCAGTCGGCAATCTCGGCGCTGCATGGCGAGGGTGTGCATGTGGCGTTGGATAATTACGAGGCAGGTGGTTCGTTGGGCGAAGTGTTGCCCGATGCCGCTGCGAGCGCAGTGATTGCGCTCGGGCCTGAGCGTGGTTGGTCGTCTTACGAGCGCGATGTGTTTCGTAAGAACGGGTGGAAGCTCGCGCATCTAGGCGCACATGTGCTGCGCGCCGAAACAGCGTGCGTAGCTGCAGTGTCGGCGACGGCGACGAAGCTCGGACTATGGACGGAGCAGACGGCGACCGAGCTGTGAACTCAAAGGAGTGAGGGCGACTCGCCCTCGTTTGCGTCAATATGGGTTCAACGTGGGCGACTCGCCCTCGTTTGCGTCAATATGGGTTCAACGTGGGCGAGTCGCCCACACTCCTTTGTCACTTACCCACGCAAGTGGTCCAATGCCTCAAAGAAGTCGGGAAAGGTCTTGCCGCAGCATTCGGGGTCTTTGATGGCGAGCCAGGGCTGGCCGTCGCCAATCAGATCGAAGCTGCCGAGGATGCCGAAACTCATCGCGAAGCGGTGGTCTTCGTAAGTGTCGATCTCGATCAGTTGCCCCGCGTTACGTGCCTGCATTGCACGGGCGCGTAGTTCGTTGGGCTTGATGCTGATAGTCAGTGCGTCGTCCTCTTCTTTGACGAGTTGGCCGAGCTTGGAGAGTTCATTGGCCATACCGGCGATGCGATCTGTCTCTTGGTGGCGCGTGTGGGCAATGCCACAGATGCGGACGGAGCCGCCGAGTAGAGGTGCGATCGCAGCGTAGGTCAGGAAAGTGTCGGAGAATGGGTTGAAGTCGATTTCGCGATGGCCGCGGCCGATTGCCTCTGGAGCCGCGCAGTTGGCGATCCATTGATTGGATTCGGCGTCGACGCGCAGTCCGTGGTGGGCGAGCACTTCGACGAAGTGGGCGTCGCCTTGCAGTGGATCAGGGCTGAGGTTGGGAATGGTGAGCTGGCCACCTTGGACCAGGGTAAGTGCCAACAAGTAGCTGGCAGCGGATATGTCTGGCTCGATCGAGTAGATGCCGCTACTCGGCGACTTGTACTGCAATGCTGGCAGCGAGTAGTTGCCATCGGCATCGCTGGTGACCGGGGCTGCGCCAAAGGCTTCGCGCATTTTTAAAGTGATCGCGACGTAAGCGGGACGCACCCCAGGGCAGGCGAGCTGCACATTGCCTGAACCTGCTGGTGCGGCGAGGAGAAGTGCGGAGAGGATCTGGCTGCTGGCGCTGGCATCGACTGTGGCGCTGCCGCCGTTGTAACCCTTGGCTTTGAGCGTAAATGGAAAATGCCCCGGTGTGCCGTGGAACTCGAACTCGGCGGCATCGAGTGCGACGAGAGCGTCGAGTAGGCCGGACATAGGGCGCTCGCGCATGGCAGGGTCGCCGTCGAGTCGGTAAGTGCCGCCTGCTTGCAGTGCCAGAAAGGCGGTAAGGAAGCGCGCGGCGGTGCCGGCGTTGCCAACGTGCAGCTCGGCAGAAGTATTGGGGATGTTGCCGCCCTCGCCTTTGACCGTGATGGTGTGGGCAGTCTGATCGGCTGCGCATTCAAAGCCCAACGTGGTGAGTGCTTCGAGCATGATGCGAGTGTCGCGGCTAAATAGTGAGCCTTCGAGGCGTGTTTCGCCTTCGGCGAGTGCGGCGAGGATCAGTGCGCGGTTGGTGATGCTCTTTGAGCCCGGCAACTGGATGGTGTTGTCGAGCTTTTGAGTGAAGGGTGTAATCGGAAGTGGATCGGTCATTTTGTTGAAACGCTGACGAAGCGCGAGTCGCGCGGAGATGGTGAATCGGAACGATGTGCCCCGAAGGGGTGAGTGAAGAAGTGCCCTTTGGGCAACTGAAGGAACAAATTTTTTAAAATGGAGGGAAATGCTCCGTCATTTCCGTGCGTAGATAGAGCTCGCTTGGGCTGTCGGTGGAAACGACGGAGCGTTTCCCTCCAATAGGAACCTTGCTTGAATTACAATTGATCGCGGAAGGTTTTGCCGCGTTCGAGTTGGGCGACGATGCCGAGCGAGTTCTGGTTAAGGAGGGCGGTTTTGAGATGATGAAGCTGCTGCTCGAAGCCTTCGATCGCACGTAGGACTTCGTCGCTGTTTTGTTCGAGGATCTGCTTCCAGAGCTGCGGATCGCCAGATGCGACCCGTGTCGTATCGCGTAGTCCACCGCCGGCGAGGGTCCGCCAGGTGTCGTCTTGGGTGGCGAGGTAGCCACAAAGCGTGGAGGCGAGTAGGTGTGGTAGATGGCTAACGTGGGCGACGATTTCGTCATGTTTTTCGGGCGACACGATTGATACAGTCATGCCGAGTGTCTCCCAGAATGCGCTGAGCTTGACGATCGCTGCGCTGGAGGCCTGGTCGAGTGGCGTGAGCATGCAGGCGGCTTTCTCAAATAGGTCGGATTGTGCATGTTTCATGCCTGCTTGTTCAGAGCCAGCCATGGGATGTGCGCCGAGGAAAGTGGCCGAGTGCCCCTCAAGTGCGCTGCGTGCTTCGCGGCAGATCAGGCTCTTGGTGCTGCCGACATCGGTGATCAGTGCGTCTGTGGCGAGAGCCGGGCGGATTTGCACTAGGAGTGGGACGATGGTTTGAACGGGCGTGCAGATTACCACCAGGTCGCTGCCAACGACGGCCTGTTCGGGGGTGTCGAGTACCGCATCGCACCAGCTCTGGTTCAGGCACTTTGCGCGCGACTCAGGGCGTCGGGACCATGTCACGACTCGTGCGGCGAGACCGCGTTCTTTTACCGCCATGGCTAAGGAGGCGCCGAGAAGGCCTGGCCCGAGTATTGTAATCTGCTGAAACATGGAAAACTTCGATTATTTGAGAAGAAAGAAAGAGATAGAACGTGATATACACTTTCTCGGAGAACTGACAACTGGCAACTGACGGAGCCTTTAGCCTTGCGGCGGGGCAAGCGTGCAGTTCATTTAGGCAGACCGTGTTTACAGTGCCAGCTCCAATTCCCTTATGGTCCATTTGAAGAAGTCTTCCAGCTCCCGCCGATCCTACGAAACCAGTGGTCTTAAGCGATTCATGATCGTGTTGCTCATCATCATAGCCTGTACGGCTGTGTTGGGGCTATTTTGGTTCTTGAGTCAGTTTGGGCCGAAGGAGGTCGATTATAGCGCGCGCACTGCAGCGGTAGAGATTTCAGTTGAGGCGACCGCGCTGCGCGAGCAGAGTGTCGAGGTTGAGGCGCAATTTGAGGAGGTGTTGGCGATGCGTCAGGCGGAGCCGCAGGATATGTTGTTGTTGAAGCGTGCGCTGGATCTGCAGCGTCAATATGTCGATGCGATGCCCGGATATAATATACAGGCAACGCAACGCTTGAAGAATATGGGGCAGCGCTATCAGGATTTGTCAGCTGCGCTGCTGAGGGTGACTAGTGTGAAATTGGAGTCCGAGGCACAGGCTTTGGCGAATGATCAGGCGTATGAGGCGGCGCGGGATAAGTACCAGGAGGCCTTTGAGGTGCAAAAAGCTATCAATGAGGATTTCCCGTTGAGTTCGGGCTATAATGTCGGGCGTGCCACTCGCTTGCAGCGACAAGCGCGCTATCTCACGGCTGAGCCGTTGTTGCAGCAGAGTCTCGATTTTGAGCGAGAGGCAGATGCATTCATTGCAACTTACGAGTGGGAGTCTGCAGCGGCCTTGTTGCAGCAGGCCATGCGGATCCAGCAGCAGCTCAATCGTGAATATCGCGGCACCAACCAAGCGAGTGTGTCGAGGTTGGAGGGCTTAAAGGTGAAATGGGTGGGGATCCAGTCGGGGCAAGATCATCTCGAAATCAAGGAAGTATCGAGTCTGGCGGATGCGAGTCGTGCGGAAGGTGAAACGCTGAAGTCGGCGAGCTTGTATGAGGAAGTGGCACGCCTGCAGCAGGAGTTGAATAAAGCGTATCCCGACAGCCCTTACGCATCGTCGGAGCGAGTGGCAGAGTTTCGGCGAAAGAGTCAGACCGCTCAAAGCGTCGAGCTCGGCTTGGAGGTTGAGCAGAATCACGATTTGTTGAAGCGCTTACTCTCGGAGCGCCGCACGTATGAGGCTGCGGAAGTGATTGTGGCGCTGCGTCGCGATATTAAGCACATGCAGAATGCGTTCCCGCGCAGTTCGCTCAATGATGAGGAGCTTGAGGTGAAGGTGCGCTATTTGAATTTGGTACAAAGCGATCTCGGCTACATTCAGGACCGTGTATATGATGCGTTGCTTCCTGTGCCAGGTGCGGAGGGTTTACGCATGCTTCGCACTGAGGTGCCTCAAGCGCTGTATGCTTTGATCATGGGCACAAATCCGAGTCGTAACCAAGACGATGTTAATCCGGTGGATTCGGTGAGTTGGGCGGAGGCTAAAAGTTTCTGTGAGCGTTTGTCTTGGATTTTAGGTAAAGCAGTGCGGTTGCCATCAGAGAATGAATTTCGCCAAGCGTTGGGTCGTTTGCGTTATGTCGTGCTTGAAAAACACGTCTGGAGTATTTTGGATGCAGATGGCGTGGCGCAGCCAGTCGGCAAGAAGGCGCCGTTTGCGAGTGGGTTTTACGATCTGCTGGGGAATGTTAGTGAGTGGCTAGAGTCGGGCGATCGGTTTGCTTCGGAGGAGGCACGTCATATTGGCGGGCACGCACAAGACCGGCTGGAGTCAATTTTCAGCGTGCCGACACGTAGTGCACCACGAGGCGAACGTAATCGATTGACTGGATTTCGATTCGTGGTGCTCGTCGATTGACATTTAATTAACCTGACGGGGGCAAGTTCGAGTTGCTTTCGAGGCTGCGCTTCTGGCATAGTGCCAGAACGATGAAGCATTTAGACGGAGCGGTGAGCCAAGCAGAGTTGCAAAAAAAAGCAGATCGGGCTAAGCTGATTATTTATGTTCTAATGTTTTTGTTTATGGCACTCCCCTTTGTGGCTGCGTGGCTGTCGGGCGCACTTCGTTTTTAAATTGTCGGCGATCATTCTTTGATGAAGAAAACTCTGCTCATTTTTCGTATCTTCTTCCTGATGATCAGTCTGCTTGGTTGCGTGTTGATGTCGTACCAAGTGCCAGAGTGGAGCTTGTGGCTAGTCCTGTTTGTAGGCATGGGCATGGCGAGTTTGGTAATTTTGATCGACCTGCTGCTGCGGGGGTTTTCATTGCGTGGCCTCTCGGCGATTACCTTCGGTCTGATTATTGGCGGTGCGATTGCGTATTTGCTGGGCACGTCGCCGTTGTTTGAGCCCTTGGAGGGAGACCCTGACTTAGCGCAGATGCTGTACCTGGCTCGTCTAGCTTTATATGTGATCTCGATGTATCTTGCCGCCGTGATTGCGCTTCGTGGTAAGGATGAATTCAATCTGGTCATTCCATACGTGCGATTTAGTGCTGAGAGTGTAGAGACGCCGCTCGTCGTGGTGGATACCAGTGCCTTGATTGACGGGCGTATCGCGCCGATTTGTGAGAGTAAATGGATGGGGCATGCTTTGTTGATTCCACGCTTCGTTTTGGATGAACTGCAAGCCATCGCGGATTCTCCGGATCCGATTCGCAAGGAGAAGGGCCGCAAGGGCCTGGATATCTTGAATCGACTACGTAAGATGAAGCATCTGGACCTACGCATCCACAAGAGTGATGTGTTGGATGCGCAGGCGGTAGATTCGAAGTTGGTATTTCTGGCAGTTTCAATGAAAGCCAAGCTGTTGACGACGGATTATAATTTAGCGAAACTCGCGGAGTTTCATGGGGTAGAGTGGTTGAATATCACATCACTGGTGAAAGCGCTGAACCAAGAGATTTCGATTGGAACCCTGGTGAGTGCGGAGTTGGTGCGCGCTGGCAAAGATGCGGGGCAAGCGATTGGTTATTTGCCGGACGGCTCGATGCTGGTGGTGAATGGCGGCAGCTCGCAAATTGGCAAAGAGGTGCGAGTGGAGGTGGACTCTGTGGTGCCGTCTGCCGGCGGAAAAATGATTTTCGCGACGTATCGACCGGATGTTACCGTGGCTTAGGCTTGCAGATGAAGCCCGCATGGAGCGCGGGCGTTAAAAAAATGTTAAATTCCTAACTGTCTTTGGCTTTTACTTGATCTTCCCGCAGTGATGCGCTTCAGTGTTGATTCGCTCGGGTTTCTCCGAGTAAAATATAATAAATAATAATAACAAAAAAAAGGAATATCATCATGCAAAAAAAAAGCAAAAAAGGATTCACACTCGTTGAAATCATGATCGTTGTAGTTATCATCGGTCTTCTCGCTGCAATGGCAGTCCCAGCCTTCCAAAAGGTTCGTGCGACTTCTCAGGAGAAAACTATTCTGAATAACCTTCGCCAGTTGGCATCCGGTGCAGATCAGTACTTCCTCGAAAACGGCGTGACTACCGTCACTAGTGCTAACCTCATTGGCACAGATGCTTATATTAAGGCCATCCCTCAAGTTGCTAGCGAAACATATCCAGCTACAATCTTATCAACCAATACGTCTCTGACAACTGGTGGAACTCCAGTTGTGACAATAGCCTTCTAAGTTGATTCTGAGGTTGTTTATTTAATCCAAGCCGCCTACACCAGTAGGCGGCTTTTTTATGCATAAACCTACAATTTCATCATTCTGCTTACTATTGCTCTCAGCAGTGATTGCGCTGAAGCTTGGTTTCTTTACTTTTGATGGAGCTCAGGCGGTTGGAGTGGTAAAATACACGGGCTATTGGGTGATGCTTACGAGCGTGACCTTGCTTGTGCATAACTTTATTTTGAGGGTGATTCCTGCTTGGAGAATTCAATTAGCTGGATGGCGGCGGATATTTGGCGCGGCAGTCTTCATCATCACCTGTTCAATTGTTCTTTCGGTGATCCAGCCGACGGGTTACAAAATTACCATGGACGAGCCAGTGCTCTCGGCAACCGCGCTGCGGATGCATGAGTATAAAGAAGTCATGACGACGGCTCGGGCGCATGACTTGCAGGGTATCTTCACGCAATTGGATGGCTATGTCGATAAGCGTCCGTATTTCTATCCGTTCCTGGTCAGCCTGTTGCATGATTTTACGGGCTTCCGCAGCAGTAATACATTCCTACTGAATGCGCTGCTGGCACCGATCTTTTTGAGTCTACTTTTCATTTCGGGTAATTGGGTGTGTCCTCGGTCTGGAGGGTATTTTTCAGTTCTCCTCTTTATGACCGTCCCGCTGTTAGCGATGAATGTGAACGGAGGTGGTTTTGATCTACTCAATCTGGTGATGATTCTGGGCACTGCTGTTGCTGCGAAGTCTTATTTGGATCGACCTAATTTGAGGCGTTTGGACACGCTCGTGCTTCTCTGCGTGCTTCTAGCGCAATCTCGATATGAATCGGTAGCGTATATTTTTGCAGTGGGATTGGTTGTTCTAATTGGATGGCATCGAGCTGGGAAGATGCTCATCTCACCGGTTTTATTACTAGTGCCATTGTTATTGATTCCGTATCCACTCCAGCAGGCCATTTTTAGAAATCATCAAGAATTCTGGCAACTAGAGGACGACGCCGTGGAGCCGTTTATGGCGCATTTTATTCCTCAGAACTTGGCGCACGCTGCTGATTTTTTCTTTAATTGGAGCGATGATCAGCAACCTAATAGTTTGTTGCTGTCGCTTCTGTTTGTGAGTGCTCTAATTGTCAGCCTGTTCCTTTTAATTCGGAGATTCAAGAAGCGCGATCTAGGTGGGTCTGTATTTTTAGCAATTTCCCCCTTTGCAGTGGTCGTTTTATTTAACTTCTTTTTGTTGATGGCCTATCACTGGGGGCAAATTGACGAGATTATTGCGACTCGAATCGTACTCCCCTTTATTCTTTTTCAGGTGTTGTTTGTTACCTTTGTTATTGGGGAAGTGTGCGCTTCTAGGGTCGGCAAGAACGCAATGCTAATTTTAATTGTTGGTTATTTTATGGGTGTAACTGTGCCTCTTTGTGCGCGGAGCACTTTTTTGAAGTGGGTGCCCGATCAACATATGTGTCAGTGGTTTCGAGATCAAGTTGTGGAGTACCAAGACGAGTCAGTCTTATTTGTTTCTAATATGCACATCGTTGCCTTGGCTGAGCGTGTGCCTGCAATCCCCGAGAAGCATGCTAAAGATAATAAAGCGAAATTGGAGCTGATTCATTCGATTGGTTCTTATGAGTATATATTATTCGCCTACGAGTTGGCCCGCGATTCAGGAACATCTGGTCCGTTCAGGCCGGTCACGCCAGTGCTAAAGGACTTTGATCTAGAGACACTGGTAGAGGTTAAGATTGATGATCATCATCTGATGCGGATTGGCCAGCTGCAGAGAGTGCGCTGGAGCGGTGATGATGCACGTGATTTAGATTTATCGGGCTTCGATTCTCTGGATGAAAGGCAAGGGAAACTAGAGTTATTTTCTCGATTACTACCATGATGAAATGCATGTGCCCTAACTTCTTCGCCTTTATGAAAGGGGCACCTATTGCTCGATTAATACTAGCATTCATTGGAGTGTTATTCTTGGTTGCAGTGTATATTCTCGTATCGCCAGATACAGCAAAGCAAGTCGTTCGATATGCCGGCTACTGGTTTACTTTTGGGGCCTTTTCAGGCGCTGTCTTTTATGGAGTACGCCTTGGTCTGGAGGGGGAGCGGAAGTTAAAGAGCCGTGAGCTGAATGAATTCCGTCAGCAGTGGTTCCCGTGGTGTTGTTTCGTTTTATTGATTTCGGGCATGGTATTTGTGCATGCTGAAATTGGACCAAAAGTAATGAT
>Ga0114998_10000973_pt1 | contig 21910 bp, 17 predicted proteins | sample ArcticOcean_MG_C_5_FD_87044 | JGI IMG/M metagenome (GOLD analysis project Ga0114998, IMG submission 87044) | Marine microbial communities from western Arctic Ocean - ArcticOcean_MG_CB4_138 | ecosystem: Environmental > Aquatic > Marine > Oceanic | place: Arctic Ocean: Canada Basin | collected... | reverse complement strand
CTATCAGCCCATTAGTTTTGCATAAAACATGTAAGACTTATTAAGCTTTAGAGAAGGTATCTTTCGAGAGAATTTCCACGAAAGACTATCATTTGGTAGCTAAAATCTACAAATAAAAAAATGCAGCAAATACGCCTTTAAAACAATAGGTTATAACTTATTATCTTCTGATGATGCCTTAAAATGCCAATATTTGATTTTTTTATGTTGATATTCTGACGATTTGACTCATGTTGTACATAAGCGGAAAACAGCCTATTGCATATTTTCCCAGAGGCTATCTATGTTTCGCGAACTTTCTAGGAGGAAAGACAATGAAATACACCTACGGTCGAATTAAATTAGCGTTGGCCAGCGCCGCACTTCTAATTACACCAAACTTGGCCTCTGCGGCTGCCAATTTAGAATCTGACGATTTTGTTGGCATCTCGTTCTGGCTCATTTCCATGGCCCTCGTCGCAGCTACGGCGTTTTTCTTTATGGAGACCCAGCGCGTAGAAGGAAAGTGGAAGACGTCTCTTACAGTTTCCGGTCTCGTAACTTTGGTCGCAGCTGTGCACTACTTCTACATGAGAGACGTTTGGGTTGAAACCGGCGCGTCACCCCTGGTGTATCGTTACATCGACTGGCTCATCACAGTTCCACTGCTGATGGTTGAATTCTACCTCATTTTACGGGCGATTACTAACGTCTCCGGTGGCATTTTTTGGCGCTTAATGATCGGTACGATTGTTATGCTGGCTGCAGGTTACATGGGCGAAGCCGGCTACATCAATGCGATGCTTGGTTTCATTATTGGGATGGCCGGTTGGGCATATATTCTATATGAAATCTTCCTTGGTGAAGCAGGGCAGGTTGCATCCGAACAGGCGCCTGAGTCAGTTCAAAGCGCATTTAGCACAATGCGGTGGATCGTATCAATTGGCTGGGCTATTTACCCGATTGGTTACTTCATGGGTTATTTTGTTTACGATAACCCTGCGGAAGGGTCAGCGGCTCTCAACATAATATATAATCTGGCAGACGTTATTAACAAAATCGCGTTTGGTGTCATTATCTGGAACGTTGCCGTTACAGAATCTGACAAAGCCAGCTCTTAAGAGCTGTGATGAGGTGGCCTCTGGGCCACCTCACTCACGCCTGAAATCGGTATATCTGAAAAAAGGGATGTATGGCTTATGGCTGTTGAATTGAGACAGGTTCCTAACCTGCGTTTATTTCAAAATGAGATGGCTTTGGGTTTGCCGGGCGATGCGGCCGATACGCTACATAATTTTATTCTGTGTAGATTGCCTAAGCCTGAAACGGCTTTAGCAGAAGCTGCGCGACACCACTTTGCCAAACCGGGAAAGATGTTGCGAGCAAAAATGGCTTTAAGAGCCGCGAAAATTCTGAAAATTGACACTGCCGCGGCGCTGCATTGGGCTGTTGCTATCGAAGTTCTACACAATGCCTCGCTCATTCACGATGATATTTGTGATGGCGATCAACTGCGGCGCGGGCGCTTGTCGATTTGGTCCAAGTATGGACGCAATGTCGCTTTGACGTTGGGCGATTGGCTGATAGCTCTTGCATTTGAACTGGCTGCCGAAGCGGCACAGCGGGCACATACGCCATCGCTGGTGAAAATTCTTGCCCAGCACATGGCCACAACTACTGCCGGAGAAGCCGCCGAGTTTTCTTTGCACACTGGTCTTGACTGGGAACGGTATCTCGAGATTGCAGCCGATAAGACTGCACCACTTTTGACCGCCCCGCTGGAAGGTGTGGCGGCCATGGCGTTGCACGGTAATGCAGGTGCTGCAATTGGGACGTATTTTCGCAACCTTGGAACAGCCTATCAGATAGCCAACGATATACTGAATTTTCGCGCTTTGGACGGGGCGGCCGATCTCGGGTCTGATCTGGCCCGACGCGCCCCAAATGCAGTGGTTGTCCAGTATCGGCAGTCCCTGTGCGCCGAGCGTCTGTCAGCTTTCGACGCGTGGTGCGTTTCGGGCTCTGTGGAGAATCTCAAATCGTTGCAAGACAACATTTTGCACTCTGACGCGCTGGCCCTCAGCGCCCATGAAATGCACAACGCACTCGAGAAGACAGCGCTTTGTGCGCAGGCATTGCCCGTGGGCTTGATCGAGGCTATTTCTCCTGTGCAAGCCCTGTTGACGCAGGTATGTATGAGATCTGTCGCGCCGGTGAACTGCTGACGCGAAAAGCGAGGCATTCAGATAATGACATCACAGAATATTGAACGTGCGCAGCAGTCTGACGTGTCGTCTTTGGGCAGCGTTCTGGTTATTGGCGCGGGTTTTGGCGGTATTGCGGCGGCGCTGCGTATGCGCGCGAAAGGGTTTGATGTCACGCTGGTTGACCGTTTGCAAGCCATCGGCGGGCGGGCACAGGTGTTTGAACGTGGTGGGTTTCGCCATGATGCCGGCCCCACAGTGATCACGGCACCCTTTTTATTCGATGAGTTGTTCGAACTGTTCGGTGAAAACCGCAGCGACTATGTTGAATTTCGCTCACTTGATCCGTGGTACAGGTTCTATTTTCATGGCGGGCGCCAGTTTGACTATCGTCGTACAGTTGAGGATACCAACGCAGAAATTAGAAAATTTGAACCGGCAGATGTGGCGGGCTATGCAAGCCTACTGGAGACATCAAAAGCCATCTTTGAAGTTGGCTTCGAAAAACTGGCGGACCGGCCGTTCCACAAGATCAGAACCATGCTGGCGCAAATTCCCAGCTTGCTGCGTTTGAAAAGTTATCACTCAGTTGCGGGGATCGTGAACCGTCACCTCAAACACCCATTGTTGCGGCAGGCGTTTTCGATCCATCCGCTGTTGGTGGGGGGCAACCCGTTTACCACGACCTCGATCTATGCGTTGATCCATTATCTTGAGCGTCGCTGGGGCGTATACTTTTGCATGGGTGGCACTGGCCATCTTGTGAGTGCCTTGCATGCGCTGTTGCTGCGGGTTGGAGTGCAGGTGGAACTGGGGGTCGATATTGCCCAGATCACGCTGGAAAATGGTCGTGCAACGGGAGCTGTCGCCGAAGATGGACGGGTGTTTCACGCCGAACGGGTGATTTGCAACGGAGATCCCCCAACAGTCTATGCCCAGATGCTGCCCGCTGACGGCAACCGCCGCAAGCGTTTGGCCCCAGACAAGCTGACGCAGTATTCTATGGGTTTATACGTCTTGTTTTTTGGCACCAAAAAGCAATATCCAGACGTAGCACATCACACCATCTGGATGGGGCCACGCTATAAAGAGCTGTTGGCCGATATCTTTGACAAAAAGATTCTTGCCGATGATTTCTCGCTTTACGTACACAGGCCCACCGCAACAGACGCCAGTTTTGCACCTGAGGGCTGTGACAGTTTTTATGTTCTTTGCCCGGTGCCAAACCTGCGCGGTGACGTCGATTGGGCCACAAAAGGCCCTGAATTGCGGGACCGTATTGTAGCGGCTCTGTCCGACACCATAATGCCCGACCTAGAGCAGGTGATCAGTGATGATTTCTGGATGACCCCCGAAGATTTCAAATCTGATTACCGCTCCATGCACGGGGCCGGGTTTTCAATAGCACCAATTTTCACGCAATCGGCGTGGTTTCGGTATCACAACCGTGACCCGCATATTCCAAACCTGTATTTTTCCGCGGCCGGTGCGCACCCTGGTGCTGGCATGCCGGGGGTGCTGTGCTCGGCAAAAGTTGTTGAGACGCTGATTAATGAAGAATTGCAAGAGAGCGCTTAAGATGACCCGCTATCTCGCGAGCTCCTGTTAATGAGTAGCAATGAGAGCCTCAGTCCGGAACGCTCGCTTGCGCAAAATGGCAAAAGCTTTCACTGGGCCGGCCGCCTTCTTGGTGTCAGGGCGGGGCGCGATGCCGCGCAGCTCTATAGTATTTGCCGCGTTCTTGACGATATGGCGGACGGTGATATTAACAATGGGCCAGCGCGACTTGAGCAGATACGCGCCGGGCTGACCGGTGATACCAGCGCCCATGACCCGATGCTTTTATCCTTGGTGCCGTTTGTAGCAGCACAGGGAATTTCTAACGCGGTTCTCGTCGCGCTGATTGATGGTCTGTTAGAAGACCAGCAGGATGTGGCTCTGACAGATGAGGCGGCATTGTTACGTTACAGCTACCGCGTGGCCGGTACCGTTGGCCTGATGATGTGCAACGTGTTGGGCTGTGAAGATCGCGCGGGGCTGTCACATGCGGTGGATTTGGGAATTGCCATGCAGCTGACAAACATTGCCCGCGATGTAAAAGAGGATGCAAAGATGGGACGGCGCTATTTGCCCGGCTCATGGCTGGACAATATGACTCCGGCCGAAATTTTGGCTGCTGATGACCCGCAGCGCGAGGTGGTTTCTCTGGCAGTGGCCCGTCTGCTGCGGCTGGCTGAAGTTTATTACGCCAGTGGGACGGTTGGCTTGGTGTATCTTCCGCTACGCGCGCATCTGGCGATTTCTGTTGCTGCGCGGGTCTATCGTCAAATTGGTGTGCAATTGCTGGCCAAAGGTTGCCGTTGGTATGCCGGTCGAGAGGTCACCAGCAAGCCCGTCAAACTGGCGTGTTCTATATCGGCGTTGAACAGTCTGCCCAACCGTGCACGCGCCTATCCAAGTCACGATGCCCGCTTGCACGCTGACTTGACGGGGTTGCCCCATGTCGGGTGAGGCGCCACTGGCCCATTCGCCACGTACACCGATTGCGGTGCTAGGTAATGGCTGTGCAGCGATGTCGCTGGCTGCACAAGCCGACCGGTTGTCAGATTATGCGCTCCGTGTGATTGCGCCGGCAGGCGAAGGGTCTTCGCAAGATCATATTTGGGGTTTCTGGCAGATGCCTTGGCTGCAAGATGTGCTGCCATTGGTCCGCAAAACTTGGCCAAGATGGACGATCAGAAATGCCGAGACCGAAGTGGTGATGCAGGCAGCTGAATTCCCCTATCATGCGGTGACGCGCCAAACTTGGATGACCCATTGCAAGACCCGCGCGACGCAGCACGGTGTCTCCTTCGTCCAAGACCTCGCGATACCTGACGATGTTAAACAGCGCCATGTTTTTGATAGTCGGCCGCCACAGCGCCAGCCAGATATGATGTTGCAGCATTTTATTGGCTGGGAGGTGCGCGCCGCTGCGGGCAGTTTTGAAGACAGCACGGCGATTTTGATGGATTTTAGATGTGATCAGACTCGCGGTATGCATTTCATCTATTGCCTGCCGTTTTCTGATTGCGAGGCACTGGTTGAATCCACGTTGTTCTCGCCCGCGCTGGTCCCTGATACGTTTTATGAAACGGCGATTTTAAACTGGCTTAGTGATTGCGCTAATGTGCGAGATTTTGAAGTGATACGTCGCGAAAAAGGGGCGATTCCACTTGGTCTTATGGCGCGCCATGATCCGGCGCTGTCGGGCATCGGCGGCAATGGCGGAGCAATCCGCCCCTCAAGCGGTTATGCGTTTAGTTTTATCCAAAAACAGATTGCCACCGGTATTGCACGGGCATCAGCAGGCAACGCCTTGGACTTTGTCACACCGCACCGGGCGATTGATCTTTGGATGGACCGTATTTTTCTGTCAGTGCTGCGCCATCAGCCTCATCATGCACCGCAAATTTTCACCGCATTGGCAGCCCGGTTGAGCGGCGATGAGTTTGCGCTGTTTCTCAGTGGAGAAGCGACAATGGCACTGCGGGCAAAGGTGGTATCGGCGATGCCGCCCTGGCCGTTTCTGCGGGCGCTTTTGCGCCTGGAACCAAACGGCAGGCAGGCGCGCTATGACCGATAACCTGGCTGCGGTTGGCGCTTTGGGAACTGTGGGTTTGGACCCTGTGTCAATCATTGCGCTGGCGGCGATTGCCATCATCGGTCTGCCGCATGGCGCTTTTGACGGCGCGGTTGCGCTGGCGTTGGGGTATGGCAAGACACTGCGGTCGATGTTTTGGTTCATCTTGGTTTATATCGCTATTGCGGCATGTGTGGTGGTGTTTTGGGTGGCGTTTCCGGTCCTGGCCCTTTTGTTATTTCTTTTGATTAGTATGGTGCATTTCGGTATTGGCGATAGCCAACCGGGAGAGTGGGGGCATCGGACCATACAGACGCTGGCCCATGGCGGGCTTGTGGTGATCGCAATCAGTCTGCTGCACCGGACCGAGGTTGAGCCGATTTTTGCGCATCTTTTGGTGGGTGATACGACAATAGTGTGGATGGTCTTGTCGGGGGCGGCGTACGGGTTGGCAGTGATTGTGGCGGGTTATGCTGTGCTGGCCTATCGTTGCCCGGTTCTGCGCCCGAGACTGGGTGAGCTTGCAGCACTGGGGGCAGCCTATTACGTTTTGCCACCTTTGGCGGGGTTTGCGCTGTATTTTTGTGCGGTGCACTCAATGCGTCATATGACGCATATCTGGCGCGAATTGCGCACTGGCGTGGAGGGGGGGCGTAAAATGCTGATGTTGGCGTTTATCTTTAGTCTCGCAACCTGGGCCGCTGGCGCGATAGCGCTATGGCTGATGCCCGCGGCTGAAACGTTGGATGGGGGAATCCTGCGGGTTGTTTTTATTGGACTGGCAGCGCTGACAGTGCCACATATGCTTCTAGTTGACGGTCTGTTTCGCAGTGCACCGCAGGCATCTAAAAGAAATTCGGTACTGGAATAATATGAACAAAGACACACAAAAAGAGATGCCCGCGCATCACCGTAAAGATGCACATTTGGATTTGGCGATGGCGCCGTTGGCGCAAGCTGGTGTTGCCAATAGTTTTGACCGGTTGCAACTGACCCATTGTGCCCTACCAGAAATCGCGCTGGCACAGGTTGATATCGCCACTAATTTTTTGGGTTGTGCACTGTCGGCGCCGATATTTATCGGTGCGATGACCGGTGGTACACTACGGGCCGATAAGATCAATGCGGCACTCGCCGAGGTCGCACAAGCGCGGAAAATTGGGCTTGCTGTGGGGTCGCAACGGGCGGGTTTGCAAAATGGTCAATCGCTGCGCCACATGCGCCGGCGTGCACCTGACATTCCGCTGATTGGCAATTTAGGCGGGGTGCAACTGGCCTCGACGAAAGGTTTGGATCTGGCTCAGGCAGCGGTGGATGATCTGCAGGCGGATGCGCTGGCGGTGCATGTCAATCCGTTGCAGGAGGCGGTGCAACCCGAGGGAGAAACCGATTGGAGGGGGGTTTTGGCGGCGATTGAGACTGCTGTAAAGGTGCTTCCGGTGCCGGTCATCGTTAAAGAAGTTGGCGCGGGAATTCAGGCCCCTTTAGTCGCCCGCCTATTTGATATCGGGGTAAGTTCAGTGGATGTGGCCGGTCTGGGTGGCACCAATTGGGCGCGCATTGAGGCGGCGCGGCGCCCTGATGCCTCTGCGGTAGTCTTTGAGCCATTTCTCGATTGGGGGATTCCAACACTGGAGTGTCTTTTACAGGCTGTACAAGCCTGTCCAAATAAGTCCCTCATTGCCTCTGGCGGTGTGCGCCATGGGCTTGATGCTGCCAAAGCGCTTTGGGTGGGCGCTTCGATGGTGTCTTTGGCGGGGCCAATGCTTAAAGCATTATCCGGGACGCAGTCCGAGGCAACGTCTCAGGAACTGGTACCAGAGCGTTTGGCCGCAATGATTGATGATTGGAGCGCGCAGATGTCGCTTGCCTTTTTTCTGACAGGCTCGGCTGATCTTGCTGCGTTTCGGGGTTGTGCGGGTGTGATTGACGGGGCTGGCCAAGCGTAAGGAAGTGCAGGATGGGCACGCGTAAGTTATTGGCTGTGTCGGTGGTTTTACAGAGGTCAGCTGCTTCTGACTGCATAGATTTGGCTGTCTTTTAAAGAAGGCAATTAAGCGCCACGTCGGGTTTGATCGGCGCCGCTCAGCCCGTCCCTGAGACAGAAACCTTGCACTTATAATTTTTTTATTTTTGAAATCCAATATTGGATGTGAATACTAAAAGCAGACACTTTATTTATTTGCCTAAAAAAGTATAAAAATAATCAAAAATACCCTATTCTTTAAATTGGTAATATTGTATTACCAAAATTAACCATTGGGGACGTTTAACTGTGCCAAGTCAAAATCTCGCGGTCACGCTCGGGCTGGTACTTATTCCAGATCGTCTCCCGTTGGCGCTGCCTGTTCAAATTTCAGGCAACCGATTGTCGGTATGTACAGGCGCTGTTAATTCGGCGCTGTCTGATGTGCGGAAGCTGTTTGACATAAAACAAATTAAAATTACCATGTCGGCTGTGAGCTGGCTTGCAAATAGCGTTTGGTGTGCCAGCAGTTATGGCCTGAAACGATGGCCTGAAACCATGGCAGAAACCGATATGCTTTTGAGCAGGCACATGACAATAAATCCCGATCTTATTGTCAGTGCTGTGGATAATTGTCATGAGCGACCAACACCCTGAAACCAGTTTGAGACGTCAAAAAGGAAAATTGCTGTGTCGACGATCGAAATGCCAAAGCCCGACCAATCGGTTTTAGACCGCAAGGCGCAAATTGTTGAGGCGTTGTGCAAAGTGCTGCCCTCTGACAGCGTAATCTTTGACGAGCATGAAACCAGAGCCTATGAGTGCGACGGTCTAACGGCTTACCGCTGTCCGCCTCTGGTCGCAGTTTTGCCCAGAACATCCCAAGAATGCGCCGCCGCAATGCGGGTGTGCCATGATCTGAATGTCACTGTGGTTCCGCGCGGGGCGGGCACATCTCTGGCGGGGGGGGCTCTGCCAACTGCGGATTGTGTGATCCTCGGTACCGCCCGACTGAAAGATGTGCTGGAAGTTGATTATGACAATCGCATCATCCGCGTACAAACAGGAGTGACCAATCTAAGCGTCACCGGACTGGTCGAAGATGATGGTTTTTTTTATGCGCCTGACCCTTCTTCGCAGTTGGCTTGCGCGATTGCCGGTAACATCGCGATGAATTCAGGCGGGGCACATTGTTTGAAATACGGTGTAACCACAAACAATCTGCTGGGTGTGAAAATGGTCATGGCGGATGGTGAAATCGTGGAAATTGGTGGTGGGGCAATGGATGCGCCGGGTCTCGATCTCTTGGGTTTGATTTGTGGGTCTGAAGGCCAGCTTGGTATCGTTACCGAGGCGACCCTGCGTATCTTGCCTAAACCCGAAGGCGCGCGGCCGGTTTTGATCGGCTTTGATAGCGCCGAGACCGCAGGGGAGTGCGTTGGTAATATTATTAAGTCAGGGGTCTTGCCCGTTGCCATCGAATATATGGACCGTCCCTGCATTCGCGTGGTCGAAAACTTTGCCAAAGCTGGCTATCCGCTGTGTGAGGCGCTGCTGATTGTGGAAGTGGAAGGATCTGATGGTGAGATTGAGGATCAGCTAAGCAGAATTACAAAAATTGCACAGGAGCTGAACCCTGTTGAAATGCGGGTCAGCGAAAGTGACGAGCAAAGTGCGCTGATTTGGAAAGGGCGCAAATCAGCGTTCGGCGCGATGGGTCAAATCAATGATTACATGTGTCTTGATGGTACGGTACCGGTCTCAGAGCTGCCCTATACGCTCAAACGGATCGGTGAGTTAAGTAAGCAGCACGGTTTGGATGTGGCAAATGTGTTTCATGCCGGAGACGGCAACATGCACCCGTTGATCTTGTTTGACGCCAATAAACCCGGCGAACAGGAAAAAGCAGAGGCCTTTGGCTTTGACATTTTACGGACCTGCGTGGACGTTGGCGGATGCCTGACGGGCGAACACGGCGTTGGCGTGGAAAAACGCGATTTAATGACCTATCAATTCAATACAGAAGATCTGGAAGGCCAGATGCAAGTCAAAGATGTGTTCGATCCGACGTGGTTGCTGAACCCGAGTAAAGTATTTCCGCTGCAGGTGAGTGCGCAAAGACGCGCTGGCCCCGGCTAAGCACAATTACATGTGACCCAGATTAAATGCGACCCAGACACTGGGCCCGAAACAGGAGAGTGCCATGACTGCTTTTGCCGCGCCGACGACCGAGATGGCGGTCTCAGATGCTGTGCGAGCCGCAAATGCGCAACACACAGCACTGCGGATCATCGCAGGGGGCACCCGCGGCGGTATTGGCCGTCCAAGTTTTGATGTTGAGCGTCTCGACATCTCTGGTGTCACGGGCATCACCCGCTATGAGCCAGGGGCGCTGACGCTTGAGGCGAAAGCCGGCACACCAATTGCCGAGATTGAGGCCGCACTGGATGCCGAGAACCAGATGCTGGCTTTTGAGCCGATGGATCATCGCGCGGTGATGGGAACCCAAGGCACGCCAACAATCGGCGGCGTGGTGGCGTGCAACGTCTCGGGGCCACGACGTTTTATCAGCGGGGCGTGCCGCGACTTTTTATTGGGTGTGCGGTTTGTCGATGGACAGGGTCGCGTGATCAAAAATGGTGGTCGCGTAATGAAAAATGTCACCGGTTTGGATTTGACCAAACTGGTGTGTGGGTCCTTTGGCACGCTCGGTGTGCTAACCCAAGTTGCACTTAAAGTCTTGCCACGCCCAGAACGCAGCGCGACGCTGCAGTTTCAGGACGTGACAGAGGCCGAAGCGGTTGGTATTTTCTGCAAAGCCGTATCGACCCCGTTCGAGGTCAATGGTGCGGCTTGGCAAAATGGCACGGCAATGTTGCGTGTTGAGGGTCTGGATACGCAGGTGAGTTATCGTCTTGGTGCGCTTCAAAAGCGGTTCCAAGGGGCAAACCCCTCGGTCCTTGAGGGCGAAGCACACCGCGATCTTTGGACAGGCATACGCGATATATGCGCCTTTGCACAAACTGAAGATACCATTTGGAAAGTGTCGCTGAGGCCCACTGCTGCCCCTGCTTTTATCGCTGCGGTGCAAGCGCGTTTTAACGCCAGCGCCGTGCTGGACCAAGGTGGTGGTGTTGTTTGGCTGGCGGTCCCGTCGGCGGTGTCAGATCAAGCCGCCGTGGTTCGCGATCTGGTTCCTGCAGGCAACGGACATGCAACACTTATTCGTGGTAGCACAGATCTGCGACTGGCCGTGCCCGTATTTCACCCCCAACACCCGCGATTGGCCCAGATTGCTGAAGGTTTGCGCGCGCAGTTTGATCCGAACGGTATACTGAACTCTGGCCTTATGGCGGCTTGATCTGGAGAGCGACATGCAGACGAACTTTACCGCCAAACAGCTGGAAAACAGCCGCACCAAACGCGCAAACGAGATTTTGCGATCCTGCGTGCACTGTGGGTTTTGTACCGCCACTTGCCCAACTTTTCAGGTGTTGGGAGATGAATTGGACAGCCCTCGCGGTCGTATTTACCTAATGAAGGATATGCTGGAAAAAGCCCGCAAACCAGACGCGCACACGGTTAAGCATATTGACCGTTGCCTGTCGTGTCTGGCCTGTATGACGACGTGCCCGTCTGGGGTGCATTATATGCATTTGGTCGATCACGCCCGCGAATATATCGAGCAAAATTACCGGCGCCGTTGGGATGATCGCGTGCTGCGGTGGATATTGTCTAAAATCCTACCTTATCCCATGCGGTTCAGGGTGGCGCTTTTGGGAGCTAAAATCGGCTATCCGTTTCGAAAAATGCTGCCAGATGCGCGGCTGCGCGCCATGCTTGAGATGACGCCGAAGCAAATTCCTCCGGTCAGCCGAAACGACGATCCGCAAGTATTTCCCGCAAAGGGCGTCCGGCGTAAACGCGTTGCGCTGATGACGGGCTGTGCACAACGGGCTCTGAATACGGATATTAACGATGCAACCATTCGCCTGCTCACAAGACATGGATGCGATGTTGTCATTGCGGAGGGCGCGGGTTGTTGTGGTGCACTGACCCACCATATGGGTAAGACATCTGAAAGCCATGCATCTGCCGGCAAAAATATCCGTGCTTGGATGCGGGAAATTGAAGGTCAGGGCCTTGATAGTATTGTCATAAATACCAGCGGATGTGGGACCACTATCAAAGATTATGGCCATATGTTTGACGGCACTGATCTGGCCCAGCAGGCGGAACGGGTTGCTGGGCTTGCGCAGGACATTTCCGAAGTGATGATTGATCTGGGGCTGTGCGAGGCCACACTCGCAGAGCCCCTGCGTGTGGCCTATCACGCCGCCTGCTCGCTGCAGCATGGCCAGCAGATCAAAACCCACCCCAAGACATTGCTTAAACAAGCCGGTTTTCAAGTGATTGAGCCCAAGGACAGTCATTTATGTTGTGGATCTGCAGGTACCTATAATTTGATGCAGCCTGAAATTTCGGGCGCGTTAAAGACACGTAAGGTCGCCGCGCTGGAAGCGACGCAACCCGACATCATATCAGCGGGGAATCTTGGCTGCATGATGCAGATCGGGTCAGCAACCGGTGTGCCAGTTGTGCATACCGCTGAACTGCTTGACTGGGCCACCGGCGGACCCAAGCCAAAGGCGTTGAGCCAAGAGCCACCCCAAGCGTCATCTGGCTTTAAGATGCCAAATGATGCGCGCATGACAGCCGTATAGACGCTTGTAATTCGCTTAGCCGGCGCTGTTGCGGCGGACGAAGGGGGCTGTGCCTTTGATATAATTGGTGTTGTTCGCCACAGTGATCTCACATGCCTCTGCTTCCAGATCAGCAACCATATCGGGATGGTTCGCTTTGCATGCGAGCTATGCTCGATACCTTCGTTGCCCGAATTCAGCGCGTTCATGGGTCGTCATTGCAGTGCAGTCAGCAACAGTGACATCACCCAGTAATTCGATCTTTATCGCTGTCTATTACTTAATGCATTGCTGCGCTTCATGCACAGCCAAAACCCGCACTTCAGCTTCTGCGTTGCAAAGAAAATATGCAGCCATCAAGCCAAGAAATTCAGTCGTTACGTTGTGATCCTTTTTGTTGTAATCCGTGCATCAACCCCCTACGGCTTTGACGCAGCAGATATCTGGCAAGCATATTTTCCATTCGCGCAGTGCAGGCCAAACAGATCGTTCGGAGTGACCTGACCATCGGTTGCTCTTTAGGTGCGTAATAGTCCGGCACAACTGTTTTATGAATAAACTCAGCACCCTCGTTTTTGCATAGACCGCTTTGGCTTGGGTTTTCACCGTATCAATGGCCACCCCTCTTATTTCAGAGACATCCATAAGAGTGTTGCCTTTTAGCAAAAGACCCGCGACGTTGAGTTCCGCGCCGGTTAATTTGAACAGTGTTTTGAGCGGTTCAAGCGATATGAGCGGTGGCTTGTTAGGATCAATGATAAGTACCATTGCGCCGAAAAATCCGTCTGCGATCGCGCTCGCTCCGTCCCGCAAAGGGGATATTTCAACAAAATATGGTTCCATATCGGTGCGTTTTTTAATCTGGAATGAATATTCAACGGCCATATTCTTGCCTGATGCGATTTTGCAGCAAGCGTTGATCGTATTTTTTAATTGTATCGTTTTTTGATGATCTGTCGCCTCAATATGTCCGTATCTGTCCAATTTTAACCCATTTTGATCGTTAAATATCTGGCGGACTTTAGCATTATATGTGAGCAATTCGCCGCTCTCCATGGCGACGCACAGCCCAACGTTCATGTGATCCAGCACTCCTAAAACCGCTTGGTATTTTTGGCGCAGATGATTGCAAAAGCGATTAATTTGAAATGCTTTTCCAAGATGTTGGGATAAAATTTGTGTGTCTTTCCTTTCTAGAACCAAGGGGGTTTCATTTTCCAAAGCGAATTGGAATATCAAAACTGCCATCCAACTGCTGTCCTGCGAAATACTAATTCCACTTCGTTGATCAACCCCCACGTTCTCTGTTAAAAATTTGACATCATCCCTGACATTTGTCACGTTAACCTCTGGTCAAATTTCCTTGTCGAAAGTCATTTGAAAAGGGTCACGTTCATTTAATTTCATACATGCAGGTTCATCATAGTGCATGAAATTGGCTGTATAGTGCGACAATAGTTTGGGAAGAAGGGTCCAAACCGTGCTGGTCGCGTTGACCTCAAAGTCAGCCCCAGCTTTGTTTGCTGCGCAAAGTATAACGCCTTTCGAGTTTGCCGCCTGTGCGCAGTGATCTAACGCGGTTTGCCAGTTTTGATCTGATGTCGCTACATCATAGATGAAAGGCAACCGTTCATAGATTTTCAATCTACCCACCCCACCTTTTAAGCAAAAGCTATCATAATGACCAAAATGATCATATTTTTAAGTATATAAAATTCACCACTTTAGTTTTTAATCAAGCAAGATTTTGAACGTTGGCGAAGGTTCAAAAAACCTCTGCGTGACCTTAGCAGTATGTTTTCTAAACTTTAATTTAAAACCTGATCGGTTTATTTATGTCATAAAAGAGTTTGCCTGCGACAAAATGCAATCGCAACTGGCTTTTTCAACAACAATCCTGGTATCTGGTCTGCCGTCTTGGGGTTCAGGGTTTGTAAGTCGGAAAGATAATTGGAAAAGTGATCGTCAGATGGCCATTCGGGTATGGGCTCAGGCCGCTGTGGAAAAGTATTAAAGATATGAAAACAAAAAGGCATCGGTTTTCTGGGTCAGGAAAAGATTAAGATGGTGGGAGAAATATCAATTCTAAACCGCAAAATATCGTATTGCCAAACCGGCCCTCTTAGGCGTGGCGCGGGTCCGGCCATTTGCAGCAAAATACGCGGCGCCGCAGCCTAAAAGACTTTGTAAAATCCTGCGTAAAAAAACAGTTTTATGAAATTTGAACGCCCGTTCGCGTCACGTCTATTGCCCGATACTGTCGCGCGCGACAGTCGTTGCTTTTAAGATGGCAAAACATTGCCGTCCTTCGCTGAGGTCAAGTTCATTGGCCGAGCGCTTGGTGATCCGTGCCAGCAACTGTTCTTGGCCGACGCGCAGCCCCAGTGCAACGCCCGGTCCGTCGCCAAATCGCAAAGATGTGACCACTGCGGGCAGAATATTGAGCGCGGAGAGATGTTGTGGCCGCTCGGTGGCCACAATAACGTCCTGTGCCAGAACCCGCAGACGCAGCTGTTCGCCGACAGGGGCTGCGACCCCCGGCAGATGCAGCATTCCACCGCTGACCGACAGTTGGCACAATCCATCGGTGTGATGCGCCACCACTGTGGCCATCAGTACCGCCCCGGCGTGCCGGACGCCGATAAAGGGCACAGCTGCTGGATCTGCCAGAATGTCAACGGCTGGTCCGGTACGCATGACGCGCCCCGCTTGAAGCAACACCAGCGTGTCGGCGAGCCGGGCAATTTCGTCCATGGCATGGCTGATATAGAGGATCGGCAGCGCAGCCTCATCCCTCAGGCGCTCCAAATAAGGCAGAATTTCCGCTTTGCGCGCCGTGTCCAAAGCCGCCAGAGGTTCATCCATAATCAACATGCGTGGGTCAGACAAAAGGGCACGCCCAATGGCGACCCGTTGTTTTTCGCCACCCGACAGCGTTCCGGGGCGTCGCGCAAGCATCTGACCAAGACCGAGCATGTCGATGATGCGCTGCTCACTTTTTGGCGCCAAGGGGTTTGTGGCGAACTGCTTTCCAAAGCGCAGATTTCCGGCAACTGACATATGTGGAAACAGCCGTCCATCTTGAAACACATAGCCAATACGCCGTTTATTTGGTGCGATATTGATCCCAAGGTTGCGATCAAAAAGCACTGATCCCGCAAGCGCGATACGGCCTTGTTGTGGCGTCAACAGACCGGACACGGCTTGTGCAATGGTGGTTTTGCCTGCGCCTGATCGGCCGAACAGCGCTGTGATTCCATCGCTTGCTCGAATATCCACCTGCAGCGAAAATGTCTCAAACTGATGCGAAAGGGACAACTCCAAAGTCATTTTTCGCGTATCCTGTTTGCCACCTGGCGGCCCAACCAGTCGGATATAAACACGGCGCCAAGCGCCACAATAACCGACAGCATCACCAATCGCAGCGCTGAACCTTCGCCTCCAGGCACTTGTAAAAAGGCATAGATCGCAGAGGGCAGGGTTTGGGTCTGTCCAGGAATATTGGCCACAAACGTGATGGTGGCGCCGAACTCTCCCATCGCCTTGGCAAAGCCCAGAATACCACCGGCCAGAATGCCCGGTGCGATCAGTGGCAGCACAATAAGCAAAAAGCGCGCACCCCATCCCGCACCCAGTGTTTTTGCCGCCTCTTCCAGTTTAGGGTCAAGTGCCTCAATCGCCAGTTGGATCACCCGTACCATAAGCGGAAACCCCATGATCGCGGCGGCCAAGGCTGCCCCTGTCCAACGAAAGGCCAGTATAAGACCGAAGTGAGTTTCCAGAAAACTGCCAATTGCGCCCTGACGTCCAAACAAAAATAACAGCCCATATCCGGTGACAACTGGCGGAAGCACCAACGGCAAATGCACCAGTGCGGACACAATAGATTTACCCCAAAAACGGGTCCGGGCCAGAACCCAGGCGATCACAATCGCAAAAGGCAGACTGAACAGACTGGCACAGAGTGAGACCTTAAGTGACAGCGCGAGGGCGGCCCACTCTGCCGCTGAAAACATCATTGCGCTGCCTGTAGAGGGGTAAACCCATGGGCGTCAAAAATTGCACTGGCCTTCGCAGACAGCAAAAAATTCAGAAAATCTGTTGCTGAATTCTGTGCTGTTGTCGTCAAAGCCAGCGGATAACGGATTGCAGGATGGCTGTCAGGCGGAATGTCGAAAATGGCTGTAACCTGCTGTTCGGCCTTTGCATCAGTGGCGTAAACAATGCCTAAAGGGGTCTCGCCCCGCGCCACATAGCTTAGGGCGACGCGCACATTTTCGGCCTCGGCTAAGGCGTGCTGGACGCCGGTCCAAAGACCAGTATTTTGCAAATATGCGCGGGCATATTGACCCGCTGGCACGCTGTCGGTCTGTCCGATTGCCAAACGCCCGTTGCCCAGTATTTTAAGGATTTTATCGAGGGTCGGATTGGGGATTTGGGATGCGCCTGCGGGACCAATCAGCACCAGACGGTTGGCCAGAAGATCCTGTCGTGTGTCAGAGATGATTGCGCCGTTCTGGACCAGCCAGTCCATCCATTGCGGATTTGCCAAAAGGACAAGATCAGCCGGTGCACCAAGCGCAACTTGACGTGCCAAAAGGCCGGAGCCGCCATAAGAGACAGACACCGGGCCTTCCCATGCTGCGACGATATCGCCCAGCACTGTGGACAGAGATGCGGCTGCAAAAACCGTCACGGGCCGCTCTGCGACAGCAGGCAGCGCCGAAAAAGCCACGTAAACACAGATGCAAAGCCGAATAATCATTAATGAACAGTATCTGTCAGGACAAAATGATAGGCAAGAGGTCGCTCTGCGCAGATTGCAAACGATGGCCCAGACTTTGGTTTGTGGGCAATTCACACCTCACAATGGCATCGGGGTCAGACATATCCGGCCAATGCCTGATGAGATATGCTGCTGCGGGCGTTCGTGTTTAGAAAGCTCTGTTTTCGCAGTTCGCCATGATAAAAATATTTGGGCACTGTGGGGCTTTTAGTGAAAGATCAGCGGACGGTTATCAGTGCAATCTTGGCTTAAACGCAGATGAATCTGCTGATAATAAGCCTTGGTGTTTGCATGTGCCAAGCTTGGAATCCGTTTGCGCAATTTCCAAATGAGGGTGGGTTTGCTCTGAAAATTGGTTTTGTGCTTGATCCCGTCGTCAATTTACCTACATCGTGCACCAGAGAGGCTACACCAACAAAATGATCCAATACGCACTGAAATGTAATGACGACCATAAGTTCGACAGCTGGTTTCAATCGGCTTCGGCTTTTGACAAGCTGCGATTGGCACAGATGGTAACCTGTCCGGCCTGTGGGTCATCTCAGATCGAAAAGTGCATTATGGCACCAAGAGTGGGGCCACGTGGCAATAAGAAATCCGGTAGCGCGCCGTCGTTGAGCGCCCCTGACACAGAGGCAGAAAAAGCGCTCAAAGCGCTTCGTAAACATGTTGAGAAAAACGCACATTACGTTGGGGGCAACTTTGCCGATGAAGCCCGCGCTATGCATAATGGCACGTCGCCCGAACGGGTGATTTATGGCGAAGCCCAGCCGGAACAGGCCCGTGCATTGCTCGATGAGGGAATTCCGGTTGCACCTTTGCCCTTTGCTCCTACGCGCAAGGCCAACTGACCTATGCTTTGCCTTCGGGCTGGCTTTTGGAAACTGCGAACTGCCATTTTATTGAGGGTCTTGGGCCAAGACCGGTGAATTGATGGTCTTACCCGCCTCTTGCCCTCACCATATCAACCCTTTAAGCCGTGCTAAGACCTAGTGAATGAGAGCTTTGATGCCTGTACTCGTAATGAAATTTGGCGGGACCTCCGTGGCAAATCTTGACCGGATTGCGCGCGCCGCCAAACGCGTCGGCGTGGAGGTTGCCAAAGGATACGATGTGATTGTTATCGTTTCGGCAATGTCTGGCAAAACCAACGAACTGGTCGGTTGGGTCAATGAAACCTCGCCTTTGTTTGATGCCCGAGAATATGATGCTGTGCTTGCATCAGGTGAAACCGTCACCGCCGGCTTGATGGCGCTTCGATTGCAGGAAATGAATATCCCTGCGCGCAGTTGGCACGGTTGGCAAGTGCCGCTGCAGACGACGGCGAACCATTCGGCGGCACGGATCGAAAATATCGGCACAGACAATATAAACGCCAAATTCGGTGAAGGCATGCAAGTTGCGGTGGTGGCCGGTTTTCAAGGTATCAGCGATGAGGGCAGGATCACCACCTTGGGGCGTGGCGGCTCTGACACAACAGCGGTCGGCTTTGCCGCAGCATTCAACGCCGAGCGCTGCGATATCTATACGGATGTCGATGGGATATATACTACTGACCCGAGGGTTAGTGATAAAGCCCGCAAACTAGACAAGATCGCTTTTGAAGAAATGCTTGAATTGGCCAGTCTTGGCGCGAAGGTTCTGCAGACCCGCTCGGTTGAAATGGCAATGCGTCATAAGGTTAAGTTGCGGGTTTTGTCGAGCTTTGAAGAACCAAGTGATACGGCAGGCACCTATGTCTGTGATGAGGAGGAAATTATGGAATCCAATGTGGTCTCAGGCGTTGCCTATTCACGCGATGAAGCAAAAATGACGTTGATATCCGTGGCTGACCGTCCCGGTATCGCCGCTGCTATCTTTGTGCCGCTTTCCGAGGCCGGCGTAAATGTGGATATGATCGTCCAGAACATCTCTGAAGATGGCCGGACCGATATGACGTTTTCACTGCCAACGGATCAGGTGCTGCGGGCTGAAAAAGCCATGCATGCGGCCAAAGAGGCAGGCGATATTAATTTTCATGATCTGGTAACAGATGATGGGGTTGCCAAGATTTCTGTTGTTGGGATCGGTATGCGCAGCCAGTCTGGGGTTGCTGCGAAAATGTTCAAAGTACTCTGCTCAGAGGGCGTTAACATAAAAGTAATTTCAACCTCAGAGATAAAAATATCTGTTCTGATCGATCGAAAGTATGTAGAGCTAGCGGTACAAGCACTACACGATGCTTTCGAACTGGAAAAATTGGGATGATCCGCTAAGCTGTGTTTTGGGTTGCGGTGCACTCTGCCAAAACCAACAGGATAGGCGCGAAAGCTACAAGATGGTGAAGAGTACCGAATCAGAAAGTCGGCGATTATTGGGCCGCTTGCGCGACGCAATGGCCGAGGATAGTGCGGGTCAGACCCGCCTTGATAAAATCACCAGTTTGACAGCAAGCTCTATGGAGACCGAAGTCTGTTCCATCTATCTTTTCCGCGATGAGGAAACACTGGAACTTTGTGCAACCGAGGGCCTTAACCCAGAAGCGGTGCATAAAACCCGTATGCGTCTGGGCGAAGGTTTGGTCGGACGTGTGGCCCGCAGCAATCGGGTGGTGAATACCGCCAACGCCCCGACCGAGCGTGGCTTTCGCTTTATGCCTGAAACCGGAGAAGAGGTGTTTTCCTCGTTTCTAGGGGTGCCGATCCAGCGCATTGGTGAAATGCTTGGCGTATTGGTGATCCAATCCAAGGATGCCCGTGAATTCAGTGCTGATGCAATTTATGCGTTGGAAGTGGTGGCGATGGTTTTGGCTGAGATGACTGAATTGGGGGCCTTTGTAGGCGAGGGGGCGGCGCTGTCGGCGCGGCACCAAAATCCAGCGCTTTTTCGTGGAACAACTGGTCAGGAAGGTGTGGCGGAAGGATATGTCTGGCTGCATGAGCCGCGAGTTGTGGTCAGCAATCCGATTGCCGATGACCCCCATCGCGAACTCGAGCGGTTGACGGAGGCGGTTAAAACCCTGCGACTGAATGTGGATCAATTACTGGCCGGCGCGGTTACAGGCGATAAAGACCAGATGGATGTGCTGGCGGCTTATAGGATGTTTGCGCATTCGAAAAGCTGGATGCAGCGTATGCAAGAAGATATTGCGCGGGGTCTGTCTGCCGAGGCCTCGGTTGAAAAAGAACAATCCAATGCCCGCACCCGTCTGTCCAATATCCCGGACGCCTATCTGCGTGAACGCCTGCATGATCTTGATGACCTGTCCAACCAGCTTTTGCGGATTCTCACTGGCCAAGGTAGCGATACCGGCAGTACCATGCCCGAAAACCCTGTCCTGATTGCCCGCAATATAGGACCTGGCGAATTATTGGAATACGGTCGCACCCTCAAAGCGCTGATCCTGGAAGAGGGCTCCGTCGGGTCCCATGCAGCCATTGTAGCCCGTGCGCTGGCGATTCCTTTGGTTATACACGCCGAGCGCATTACCACAGAAGCACTGACCGGTGATCATATTATTGTCGATGGTGATCAGGGCACCGTACATTTGCGCCCCGATGAAACTGTGGTAACTGCATTTCGAGATAAGATTGCGATGCAGGTCAAAGCGCAGGAACGTTATAATTCGATCCGCGATTTGCCGACCACGACGCTATGCGGTAAAACGCTACAATTAAATATGAATGCAGGCTTGATGGCAGATCTGCCATCTTTGCAAAGTTCTGGTGCCGAAGGGGTCGGATTGTTTCGCACAGAATTGCAATTTCTAATTCGCAATAAAATGCCGAAACGCCAAGAGCTTTCGACACTTTATGGTGGCATTCTTAACGCAGCACAGGGCAAGCGTGTTGTGTTTCGCACGCTGGATATCGGTTCGGACAAAGTCTTGCAATATATGAAGCCAAACGATGAACCCAACCCCGCTTTGGGCTGGCGTGCGATACGCGTGGGGCTTGATAAACCTGGTGTTTTGCGCATGCAACTGCAGGCACTACTGCGGGCTGCAAATGGCCGGAGCCTGAGCGTTATGTTTCCTTTTGTCGCGCAAAAAGACGAGTTTACTTCCGCAAAAGCTGAAGTTGACAAAGCCGTTGAGCGCGAAATTCGTCTGGGCCACCCGCTCCCCGAGCGGTTGGAAATTGGCGCCATGTTAGAGACCCCGTCGCTGGCTTACGCCCCCGATCATTTTTTTGCAGAGGTTGATTTCCTATCGATTGGCGGCAATGATCTCAAACAGTTTTTTTTCGCGGCAGATCGCGAAAACGAACGGGTGCGCCGACGTTATGACACATTAAACGTCAGCTTCCTGACGTTCTTGGAAAATATTGTCAAACGGTGCGAAGCGACAAACACCCCCCTATCTTTTTGTGGCGAGGATGCGGGCCGCCCCGTTGAGGCTGTTTGTCTGGCGGCCATTGGATTGCGAAATCTGTCGATGCGTGCGGCCTCGATCGGCCCGGTCAAACATCTCTTGTTGCGCACTGACTTAACTGCGGTGAAAGCGGTTATTGATGCTGGACGCGCGCGGGGTGACCAATCGGTGCGAACTGCCGTTCTGGCCCATCTCAACAGTTAACTTGGCTTAATCTAGGCCTTGCAAGCGATCCCAACCCATAGCCTTAAAACGGGCGACATCGGTGCATTTTTAAGTATTGGTAGCGCAAGGAATGG
>Ga0114998_10000967_pt1 | contig 22018 bp, 20 predicted proteins | sample ArcticOcean_MG_C_5_FD_87044 | JGI IMG/M metagenome (GOLD analysis project Ga0114998, IMG submission 87044) | Marine microbial communities from western Arctic Ocean - ArcticOcean_MG_CB4_138 | ecosystem: Environmental > Aquatic > Marine > Oceanic | place: Arctic Ocean: Canada Basin | collected... | reverse complement strand
TTTATACAATTCATTATGATATATTTATATTCTTTACTTAATTTTTTTTTTTAATTTTTTTAACTTTATTTAATATTTTTTTTTTTTTTTTTTTTTTTTTATTTTTTTTTTTTGTTTTTTTTTTTTTTTTTTTTTTTTTTTTTGTTTTTTTTTTATTGCGTTTGTTTATTTCTTGTTCGTAATCTTTTTTTGTTAAACGATAACCCCAATGTTGTAACGTTTGTCTTATTTTAGGAGATATAATAATATCATTCCAATAACCTTTTTTTTTGCGAATTAAGGTAATTAACCATTTACGAAAACGACCTTTCGGGCCGGCGAGTTGTACCCATCGTTTAATTTGACGTTCGTCGTCGTCAGAACGTCTTCCATCATAAAAACGACAATACCATTGAACCCAACCATATGGATCACGCGCGTTCATCCAGCCTTTTTCTTCCCAAAATGTTAAAGAGGTTCCAACTCGCACATTATAATTATTTATAGAAATATCACATAAAACATTTGTAAGTTTTTTTTTAGATATTGTTCGTAACCAAGAAAATTCTCTGTGTTTATTTGTATATGACTTTTTTGTAATACCTGAACGTATGGGTCTCCAGTAGGTTCCACCAAAAGACCCTAGCGCAAATATTTGGCGTGGCGTCAGATTGGGTCTAAATTCTGGAAAGTCTTTAAAATAAACCATGTATACTTTATATATATAATTTATTTTATATATTATAATTAAATTTAAATTATTTTTATTTATTTTTATTTATTTTTATTTATTTTTATTTATTTTTATTTAATTTTATCAACATAAAATATTATATGTCTATATAGTATATAAAATATGGTTAAAAGATATAGCAAAAGACGGAGTCGTAGACGCACTAGTAAACGCAGACGCAGCAATCGCCGCAAAAGAGTTCAATCTGCGGGTAATTTAGATAAAGTAATTAAAGGCGCGTTTCGTTCAATCAATAGACACAAGGTTACTAGAAAAGTTAAAAAAATTAGTCGTCCAGTAACAAAGCCACTTAAAAAGGTTACCAAAAAACTTGTTAAATCCGCCCGTAAACAGGTTAGAAAAGGACGCAAAACATTAACATTAAAATAAAGTAATGAGTATCAATAATTATTAACAATTATTACCATAAATAAATATATATACATATAGTATATATATATACGTATGCCCAGTAAAAATTATTTAAATCTTCGTTATTTAAAAAAAAATGAATCATTATTACTTAAATTGTTTGCTTTTATAGGATTAGGTATAGCAGGTTATATTGATATTATGTCTTCTAAAAATACTATTCTGGAAGATCCCTTTTCAGTAGGAGCCTTCGCAATGGCTATCGCAACTTTTTTAACTTTAATTAATCCTAAAATTTATTATATACATACAGCAATGTTTTTCTTTATTTTTACTAAATTAATATCTCAATATACACATTCTAAACATTATAGTTTTTTGGGACACGTGCGCCATTAATTAACGAGTATGATTTTAGTCATATTACTTTAGTCATATTACTTTATTGTTGGTATAAAAGTATCTTTAAAATCATCATATATTTGAAGACATTTTTTCCGCATATGTTCCTCTTTTTCTTTTGTAATAAGAGATACAATAGTCGGTATTGTATCTACTTTATTTTCGTTTAATCGTATAATGGCCTGATCCCATAATGGATGTTCTGGTAATTCTAATGTATCAGCAAGTAGTATAGGTATACTACCAAATGCTAATGACTCCCAGAATCGTATACTGTTAGGTCCTGTTCCAGAAGGACATAAGGAATATCTTGATTTGGATAATATAGTGTTATATATATCTAGTTTTATTTTATTTTTTTGTTCCTTTGTTGTATCAAAATTCCATTTTCCTACTTGTTTTCCATATACAATATTTTCAAAATGCCATTCCTCCGTATTTTTAATAAATGTATTACTGGGATGCTTCATGGTAAATATTTTATTTCGTATGGTCGATAAATACCATCTGTGATTATAGGCTCCCATAAAACAATATATATACTCGCGTTTTTTTTGTAGTAAAGTTGAATGGGTTGTTTCTGCTGTATAGGATGTTAGTGTTTTATATAATATATTACGCTTATCGTCTTCAATATTTACAGCATATAACGGGAGTGCGTACAAACGTATATTATTGAGTACATCTAACCCTATTATTTTATGTGAAATATAAAGGTGCGTTATTCCTAATCGTACAAACAAAGGTATTAATTGTTTGTAGGATACGTGTTGACAACACGTACTATATTTTTGTATCGTAGGTTGAATACGTATATATCTACAAATAATGCTATATACCTGATTAATATCTATTTGTTTATCTATTATAGTAGCCCAGGGTAAACCTATATATGTGGGATTATTATGTTGTTGATTACGCACCGTTAACTCCGTTATAACTGGGTATTGCCACACTAGTTGTAACTTATTTATTATTCGTATACATTGTGCGTGAATAGGTTCGCTCATTTTCGTAGTTGTGTATAATTATATATATACATTAATTTTAAATATTAATATAAGCATTATATAATATTTACTATTTACAAAAAAAAATTATATACTATATTATATATACATTATAGCCGTATGCGATCAACTAAAGGTCTTACGTATATTATTATTTCCGCTTGTATTAGTTATATTTATTTTATGATGGAATCAATAACAAATTATAACTTAGGTAAAGATAAACATACATTTAAATGGAATCTAGAAACATTAGGGCGATTATTTAGAATACCTCCTTTTATAGAACTGTTTAAAATATCTTTGTCCGTTGGTTATTTTGCTATATTAAGTTCAATAACCTTTACTATACTTGATTATGTTTATTTTAAGTTATTATAAGTTATTATAAGTTATTATAAATCATTATAAACTATTATAAATCATACTCTAATGTTGTAGTGTAAATTTAGGATTACTTAGATGCTTTAATTTTAATATAAAACTATGATCTTTATTATTTAAATCAAATAAAGTACCTTCTCGATCTTTAAGTTTTACTTTTATATCTTTTACTCTTGTTATTGGAGATGAAAAGGTATACTTAAATACATTGTCATAGGCTTTAAAAAATTTATTATCGTCCTCTGTACGAAATTGAGCAAAGGAATTATTTATAGTTTCATTACTTGAATTTAATTTAGAAATTGTTCGATCACCAAATGTTAATTCCATTAGCATATACTCATCCACATCTATATTATAAGATTCGTCGCTTATAATAGGCATATATATTTTTGTACTAAATGGAATTAAATTACTTGAAGCAATAGTTGGTATTTTAACATTCCATTCCGGCCATTGATGTAAAGGTGTTGATACTTGCTGAAGATGTGTCTCTGACCCAGCAAATGTTGATTGGGCTGCTTCCGGTTTTAATGTTAATTGAATAAATAATTCATCAGTGGTATTTAGTGTAGATAAATGTGTAATTATATTAGTAGCAAAACCAGGATATAATTTTAAAATAGCATGTGTCGTATTGGGACGAATCGGCGATTCCCAAGCAAAAGTCTCATCTAATTTAAATCCTACAAACATATCGTTTTGAATTTCCGATGAAGTAAATAATTCATATAATTTATTGAACAGTAATTCTGATGCTTGCGACGTATCTACAAAATCAAACCGCAAAAAAAATTTATCATCGACTCCAGCAGCAGATTTTTTAAAATGTCTGACGGTAACGTTTTTTTCATAATACGAAGAATGATAATCAGGTGAAAATCCCATTAACTTACCTATAGTTTTTTTTGTATATTTTTTTACTTTATTAACTACATTTACTTTTTTTGGTAGTTTTGTAACGTTAGTAAATAATGGATTAGAGGGTAAGGATGGAACAACATTTTCATTTGCCGCAATATTTATTTCTTCAGTTGTTTCACCAACATTAAGAAAAATATTATATAAAGAACTATGTTCGGTTATAATATTACTATATTTTTGGTATATGTAATATCGTTGACTGGTAGTATTAAATCGTATATTAATATTTTCAAATTCTTTATACAAATCAAATAAACTTTTAATCTTGGTATCTAAATTATTTACTGAACCCATACTATTTTGAACATAATTACCTGGTGGAATAACAATATTTTCAATTATATCTGTATCCGTTTTTAAATCAAACGTATTCACATTTATTCGTAATATATTATTGGTATGATTTACATTGTAAGCAGTATTTTTAATATAACCTTCAACAAGTTCTACTCCTATTATATTTTCTATATTTTGAACTTTATAATCTATTTTTATTGTATAATCATTACTTTTTGTACTAAATTTATTTTCACGATCACTTGAATTAACCACTACTAAATCTGTTGTTTGTTTTGTAATTTCTTTTTTACTTATTTGTTTTACGTTTGCTATAGGTTGATTAAATTGCTGAACATAACCCGGTGTGGATTTTGTTGGTATAATGTTATCTACATAATCTTCATCATCTTCATCATATTCATCATCTTCATCATCTTCATCATCTTCATCATAGCTAGTGCTGACGGAATTCATGTCACCAGCGGTCATCGCGACCTGCGATGCACGCGCGACCTGCGCCGCGGCATTGTGCACCGTCCGCCGCCCAAACGTCGCATCAGTATCATCTTGATCTGTAAAATAATAAGTAGAATCAATAGGGATATGAGATGTATTCATTATATTACTATAAATATATAGAATAATTTAATTTTAAATATAAACTTTTTATTATATCAATTAATTATTATATTAACTAATTATTCGTAAACTTTTTTTTAATTTTTTATTTTCAAGTAACAAACATAATTGTTTAGTTATATTAGGATGATCTCTACAAGAATGAATATCTACACTATATTCCTTTTTACATATTTTACATACCCATTTTTTTCTTGATTGAAGTTCTTTTATTTTTTCTTTTACATAGGAAGTCCATTTAATTGTTTCAGAAGGTGTAATATCATCACTATATGTTTGTAAAGGAGATTTTATAGTAGAATCTATTTGTTTTATAGCTTCTTCTATTTCAATATACTGTTTAAGTATATCAAACGTAAAGTAACCTATATCCATATTGGTTAATGATAGTGTTTTACCAGCATTCATAAATATATAACCTATAATTTTTTTTTGAGAACTGGGAGTATTTAATGAATAATAAGAATAAAAATTATACAACGGGATGTGTTTACCTATATTTTGTTCTAAATACGTATGGAGAGAATATTCAAAAGGAACATCTAAAATTATACTATGTAAATGTACTCCATTTGCCAATGTAGGTTGATTAATCGTAATTACATTTGTTTTTTCTTTTACTACCGCACTATCATCGATTACAACCATATCTGTCTCAGCATTTTCCGAAAATATATTTAATGATATACTGTCTTCTTTATCCTCTTCTTCCAACTCTGTATAGCATACAAAATCTTCCTTCGACACATCGTTATCCTCAGTTTGTATATTATCTTCTTTATTAAATTCACAATCGACAGCAACCTCTTTAAATAATTTTAAAAATTTATCTAATATTTTAGTTTTAGTATTAGCTATATTATATAATGTTTCATCTGATGTAAGACCTTTATCCTTTTGTGAAATAATTTCACTCATCGTCATAATAGGAACAGATGGGGTTGTTTCGTCGTCTTCTGGTGTATACTCTTCTTCTAAAGATGATACTAATGGATTTTCTAACCATGTTCCATTCAATTGCTGTTTACTAAAACGAATAACATACTGAAATATTTTAACATTTCTTTGTTCTTTAGGAAGTAGTATATGTGAACGAACTCTTCTTGCTCTACCGATAACCTGTTTAATTCTAACATTATTCCAATACGGTTCTAATATATGAACTTGTCGAACATTCATTAATGAAATACCTTCAGCCCCAGCAGAAGTAGTTAACAAAATTAACGATTCTGTTCCATATTTGTTACTTTCCTTATTAAAAATTATTAATAGCTGTTTACGTGTCTCAACGTCTTCTTCTCCTGTCCATAATGAAAAATAACATCTATATATTTTATCTCTAGTTGTTGTTATCATTTCACCATTCGCCTGTAACAAATGGTATAATGTTTCTACAGAAGAATCTTTTTCATGTTCAATTTTAAATACTGTAAAGGTTCCCCATGTATGTTCACTTATTTCAAAACGAACCTTGTCTTGAACAATTATTTTTTTAGTCGTTCGTTCTTCTTCTGTTTCAGTTGGATTATAGGCATAATAACCATTACATTCAAGAACTTTTACAAATAAACCAATACCTTCAATGGATCTGAATTGAGAATAGCAAAAAACTAAACCAGGTGTTTGTAAAATATTTTTTAATAATAATGTATATTTAGGAGATAATACAGGTAGATTATATGGCTCGGAAGGTGTAGATTCTGTATATTGAAGATTTCTTTTAGTTAATGCGGACAACGCATCAAGACGTTTTTGAATATATAATTTTTCAAGAAGTTTTTTTTCTTCCGAAGAATATTCTACAATATCTGGGTTTTCAGAACGTATTACGCGTCTAAGTTTTGAATGTCGAGGACGTTCAATCGAAGGTGGAAATACAATAATACCCATTGTTCGTGAGTATACCTTAAATAAATTAGCAGTATTAAAAATAGTTTCTATTTGTGATAATTTTTTACCTATATCCTCGTATTTACGCTCTACCTCGCGTTCTTGAACATATAATTTAAATTGATAATCAGACATAACTACGTTTGTTTCTACTTCATCTGCGTATACAATACCGGGAAATATAGGATTTTCTTTATCATATGACGCAACTTCATTATAAAAAGAAATAATACCAAGAATACGTCTTTTAAAATCAACTGTGTTTATAACGGACAAATCATCTAAATTAATATATTTATCTGAAAATTTTGTCATATTTTTTTTTTTAAATATATTTGACATAAGACGAAAGGGGTTTAATTCTGGTAAAGGAGTGTCTGTACCACTTAGCATATGTTCCATGCGTAAATCTCGTTTCCACCATTGTGAACTATCACCTGTTAAAATATCATCAAACAATGTATAATAGTTTGTTGTATATGATTCCAGTAAAGGATAATTATTTTTTTTCATATACGCTTGAAAAGAAGCCATAAAATTATCTTTTTGTTCTCTCAAGTCCTTTTTAATTATAACACTAAAATTATCAATAGAATCTTCAACATTTTCAAATGAATTAGGATTTAACACTACTTCTAATGTTTTATTTTCAAGGTTAAAATTATAAATTGATTTATTCGAACGAATAATCTGTGTAAATGTATCCATATCCGTTATTGTAGATTGTAAGGAACATTCATATGTTATAGTAAATCCTTTCAATAAGTTACATATAATTGCTATTTCATAGGCATTATTAATAACAGGAGTTCCTGAAAGCAATACAAGTTTAAGATTTTTTGCTCGCATTAATAACTCGTAAATTAAAGGCGCATTAAATCCATTCGAAGCAACGGATGCCGCAAAATTATGAATTTCATCCATTATAACTACTTTGTTATCAAAGGGATTAAGGTTTTCTTTATACATATACTCGATAATTTGTAATTTATTTTCCTTTGTTAAGGTACTATTTTTTTTACTGGCACCAAATATTTTTTTTTTAATCGATTTAAATTTAATATGTAATTTTAAAATATTTGTAATGGTTGACGAACCAGCATTTGTATGAACAAATTTATATTTATAATTGTATATTGTATTTATTTGTAGCTGAATTTCTTTTTTATCACCGTCAGATAACATTTCTATTACTTCATCATCTTGATCATCCGCATTTTCTCGCTGAAATTCTTCTAATTCTTCCTTTTCTTCTCTGGTTATGTAATTAGGATATTTTTTTACCGTATTAATTAACCAAATACCTTCTTGATATCCTTCTTTTTTTCGTCGTATATTTAATTTATTTAATAACCTTTGTGGAATACCTAATTCTTCAAATTCTCGATATATTTCATTGCGTTCATCCACCGTTTGGGAACTACTTTTACCTAAATTATAAGGTACAAATTGCCAGTGATTTTTAATTTTATAACTTTGTGTACCAAATGTTAAAATTTCGGTTTTATAATTTGTAGCTAAACTCGCAGGTAACATCACCACAACACTTCTATCACTAAATCCCTCAGCTATAATCACACTTGCTCCACTTTTACCAGAACCAAGACCATGATATAATAACAATCCCCTATAAGGTGAGCGCGTATTAAGATAATTTTTAACAAATAATTGATGCTTGAACGGACGTATTTTTGTAAATTCTTTTTCTTTTGCGTTCCAAACTCGTATATAACTATCAGATGTATCCGTTGTGTCCATAGTAGTCATGGTTTCTTCCAAACGTTCGGCAAAAGCATTTTTAATAAAAGGCGTAAATGTATTCGTTTCAGGTAATTCCCATTGTTCTATATCTACATTATTATCAAAAATACCATCTCGTATTTCTAATTCACTTGATATATCTGGTTTTTGTACTGTGGACATTATTATATAAATATAAATATAATTATAATATATAAATATATAAAAAAAATTATATATATATTTAAGTTATTTAGGTAAATAATTTATAGTTCGATCTCACTATCAGAATCTTCTTTAAAACTTGAATCAAAATATATTAACCCAAGACGTGACGCTTCTTGTTCCGCATCTTTTTTTGTTTTACCATCACCTCGAGCAATAATCTCCCCGTCTTTATCAAGAACACCCATAGTAAATATACGGTTGTGTGGAGGACCTCGAATATCTAATTCAATATATTTAGGAGTTAGTTTAAATTCTTTTTGATATAATTTAAGTAATAATTCTTTATAATTTTCATCATTTGTTAATAAATCTTCAAAATCTATACATTTCTCAATTAAGTGTTCAATAAACATATTAACTATTAACCATCCCGAACTATGAATATTTCTTTGTGAACATTTTGAATGTAATAAAGTGCTGTTTTTATTTTGATCTAAAAATATCGCACATAAAAATGCTTCCATTACATCCTCTAAAATACGAGTATTATTTCTACCATTTACTGTTTTTTCTTCCACATATTTAGAAATAATAAGATGTTTGTTAAAACCAAGATATCGTGCGAAATTAGCCAATGTATCCTTTTTAACAATTTTTATTTTTAACTTTGTTTTAAAACCAGGATCAGAATCAGGATATTTTTTATATAAATACCAAGCTACGGATAATTCCAAACATCGATCACCTAAAAATTCTAAATCCTCATAATCACTGGTAAATAAGCCTAACACACCCACAGGTTTAGGAACAATTGTGTTTTTTATTTCCGAATTTTCAATATATGAACCATGAACAAATGCTTGTTGGTATAAGTCTACATTATCTATATGAATAAACTCTTTACTTTGTTCGATACCACATTTATTAAAAATAGTGTATATGTCTTCCTTTGTAAGTAATTTATTATTCGGATTCCAAGGATCTAATTTAATATCAATACTCGTGTTTTTACTGCGCACTTCCATGTAAATATAAACTATATATAAACTATAAGTATTATTTATATATATTTTACTTTTATAATCAAATTTTTATTTATATCACATATTTAATATGTATTCGTATCATTATCTATATTCGTATATATCGCATTATTTATAAATGTAGCATTCGAAACAGAATCACCAGAAGAATCCGAAGTAGTATCAACCGCAGAAGCACCAGAAGAATCCGAAGTAGTCTCAACCGCAGAAGCACCAGAAGAATCCGAAGTAGTCTCAACTGTAGAAGCACCAGAAAAATCAGAAATAGAATTATTAGAATGTAATTCTAAATATTCATCTACAAATTGTTTATATTCTTGTTTAAACGTATCTATCTTATGTATTTTATCTTCTTTTTGATTGTAAGCATCAAGTGTGTCTTTATCAAGATATAATTGTGTAAACGGATCCGTTTTACTTATTAGTAAGTGATTATAAATCATCGATTTATCTACAATAATATCAGAATAAGGTAACAAAATAGGTTCTTTAATAATATCCATTAATATCGGATCTAAAAATTTATCTGGAACTTTCCTTACATCAATGATTGTACACGCTTGTACCGTATCAATATTTTCTATTAATATATCTATATTTGACACATAATGTATATTATGTATATCATCCTCATTTTTATCTATAAATAAATCTATTTGTTTTAAATTATTACTTTTATAATTATTTTGTTTATTTAAAAATTGTCTGTAAAATCGAACATCATTTTTATATAAGCCATATATAATATTTATTTTTTCAATTACATCCTTTTTCCAACTAAAATATATATTTACATTGTTAAAATTAAAATACATATGACCACTGGATCTACTTAAAATTATATTTATATAACTATTACAATTTCGTATAACCGTTTCTGATATATTATACTTAAATAATAAGTTTTGATTATATTGTAATATATGTGTCAATAAAGTAAAGGATTCTTTCATATACAGTGTATAATTATTCATCTTGCGTACATATGTTTGCGAGGGCAAGGAACGATGATGTTCCATAAATTGTATGATGTATTCAAAAAAATAATTTATATCTTGGAAAAATAAAAAAAACATATCAGATAAATCAATTTGAGAAAATATCACTGGAAAAAAACTACCCAATAATAATTGATTATAAATAGAATGAATATTATATCGCAACAAAAATTTCTCTCCCATATCAAACGATTTATTTAGTTCTACTTGTTTATATATATTTGATAAGGCTTCCATAAGTAACATTTTATATTGCTCATCGTCTAATTTATGTATGATTGTTGTTATGTAATGTTTATTGTTGTTTATAATTTCAATGATTAAGCATTTATAATAAATATTTATACCTATTGTATTTTGTTTAAGTATAGTTAATAAACCTACTATAATATACGCAAAATTCATATAGTTCATTGCCGTAATTTTACGCACACATAAGCGTCTCAAGTAAAATACAGTAAAATTAATTACATCCGGATTAACAGGAATATCATTTAGTAAAGCTCTTTTAAATAAACCATTTATAATACAAATAATTTTAGAAAATAATTGATCGCTATGAATTAAATAAGAAAACGAGTTATATTGTACGTCCATTGTATGTTTTCTTTCTTCCAAGGTTTGTATAAATATTTCAGTATATGACGGAGTAGTGATAAAATTATTTCGTAAATCCACAATAGTTCGTTCTATTATGTTTATATTATTACGTATTTGTTCTAATTTATAATATAATGGTCGTAACGTTAAATTACATATATTTAACAAATACATATATAATGTGTTGTCACTTTTACTGTTTTGGATATCTTCAATACTGTCAAAATAACTGTTAGTATTAATAGATGTATTCGCTTGTTGTAAGGTATCGGCTAAGGATTGTGTATATAATTGTATGTTTAATAAATTACTTGATTTTAATACATTATTATTCGTATCGTAATATATTTTATGTTTAATTATATATGAGGACAGTACATACTCACATATCATAATAATAATATAATTATTTGAAATCGCCTTTGTAAAGGAAATAGCATTTAATTCTATGGATTCATATAATCTAATTTTGTGAAATATATAATTTTTAATAAATACTGGTCCAATATTATTAAACAGTTCTACCAATTTATCATTTATAGTGTTTGTTTGTGTTGTATATTCTAAAAAATAACAGTGACTATATAATAATAAAGTATCGATACATGTTTCAAATAAAACATCTGTTAATACTAATCGTATTGTTGTTTTATTTAATAACAGTTTATTGAATATCTCTATTATTGTATATATACCGTCGAACATTACTTGTGTGTGAATATCTAAATTGTTAGTCATAAAATCTATTAAAATATGAAATATATTTGTTGTAAATATATTTGTATATATAATATGAGAAAAAATAAAATTAAAATTATTAATAATAAACTTACTGTCTATATCTTGTTTATAAAATATAGGATTATTGCTTAATTCATGAGATACATATATTAATAAATATGAATTTGATTGCGTTAAATCCAAATCTTTTAATAATTGTTTATTAATTTGAACATTCATACAAGTATTTAATACTATATAATATATCTTTAAATTAATAATTACCTAATTTTAAAATATAAAATTGATTCCCTAGCGGCGATTTTCATGAGTTGTTTCTAATCGAATAATAATGTTACACGAGTATTATATTTTGTTACTGATTTACAAGCTGATTTTGATAATTCATGACGTTTTTTTCTTTTTGTTTTCTGTTTATGTATTTTAACATTTACGGATTTTAATTTTAAATCTTTTTGTTTTTGTTTTTTATGAGCATTTCCATACTGATTTTTATAACTGTCATTCATATCTTTTTCTATTATTTGTACATTTTTTTTAATATATTCTAAAATATTGTAATTATTCGCCCATCTAAAAAAATTTAATTGACCTACTGTAGTGGTAATATATTCTGTGTTATTATAATAAAATTGTATGCGACCTCTTCTACAAAATGGATCAAATTGTTTTTTTGAATATCCCTTTAATTGTTGTTTATAATCTAAATAAACATTAAATAATTTACCTGTATCGGTAGTATTATTCTGAATCATATATATAATATTATTTTTTTTAGAATAGTTTGTTACAAACCAATCCAATACTCGTAATGATATAGGCGATATACCATTTATTATATTTAACACACTATTTATTTTCTTATTATTAAAATAATATTTCAGCAAAGATTCCATTAATAAATCTTGTTTATGGGTTGTATGTAATAATGTTTGTTTTGGCTGTTCTACTTGAATCGTTTGTGTATCTTCTGAATTTTCCATTAGTTGTAGTATTATACTATTGATTACTATCTTTAAATATATTTATTAAATATATTTAAATATATTTATGAATGTTTATGAATGTTTATGAATGTTTATGAATGTTTATGAATACGTGTAACTATTTTATCTGCGGTTTCAAGAGCACCTTCGATCCATGCTTGATGTTTGGAGTATGCTTCGCCACAAATATATAATTTTCTATCAGTAAATGGTTGTAATATCTTTGGTGCTATATTAGAAGACGAACATGAAGGTTTAAAAAAATGAACACCTTCTTTCCAATATCCTACAATTATGTTTGTAGGTTCCGGAATATGTATGTTCGGAAATAGTATATCCAGTTCCTTTTTAAGTTTTTTTTTAACCTTTTTATCATCTCGTCGCATACTTCCCCAAAAATCGGCTTCTTTGCCATCTGTATACGATATCATAATGATTCCCTTATCTTGGTCAACTGGTATAATATATTTTATTTTTTTATTTGTAGTAACTTTATTCATATTATAAAACCAGACCTTTTTAGTATCTTTATCTTTAGGATACTTAGCATATATACGTGTTAAAGGTAACGGTTTTACACTTTTAATCATTTTATTACAAGATGTGTATTTACATACTCCTAACGTATCTATAGCCGCTTGAGGTAATGCTAACACGATTTGTTTAGAACTATATTTATTATTTACAGTAAATACTTTTGTTTGTTTATGGTAATATATATCCGTACAAGTAGTATTATTTTTAAGTGTTATTTTATTTCGTAAATGTTTATATAACTTTGTGGTTATTGTATCCAGTCCACACGTTAACACAAAAAATTTGTTGGAACGAGAAAAATCTAGTTTATACAGTCGTATATAATCATGCGCATTACACACTTGTATATCCGCTTTATATTCATACGCATCCATAAAAAAAGAGTAGGCGTCAGCAGACAATACCTTTTTTACCAATTGTTGAAAGGTCATATCTACTAATGTTTGTTTTTTGTAACGTTTTGATTTAGAAATAATAAGTGAAAACAATGTGGGAATATCTAACGTTTCATTTTGTCGCACATGTTTATATTGTTTAGGTTTATTAGAATGTGTTACTAAAATATTATCTATTTTACTTGGTATAGTATATTTAAAAGAGTCTAGCTGTAATTCTTTTATTAATTTGTTCACACGCGTATGTGTATAGGATATACGCCCGGCTCCCATTTCCACTTGCATACCTTGTTTTCTATAAGTAAAAATCCTACCTCCACATCTGGCGCTTTTCTCTAACAATAAAATAGAGTATTTTTTGTTTTTTTGTAATAAGGAGTATGCCGTATATAAGCCGGCTATACCTCCGCCAACAATGATAACATCATATGTGTGTGTATTCATTTATATATATATATATGTATATAATACTACTATACAATAATATAAGATAAAAAAAAATATAAGATAAAAAATATGATATGTTTCTATTAATGTTTAATACAATTTATTATCGACTACTGTTGTTTATTTATATATAGGACACAATATAATTCATAATGTTATTACAAAATCTCATATCAGTATATTGGTCAATATACTTACGCGTAATCAGTTTTTTTTTTATTCTGATAAGTTTACAACACTGTCTATATATAACTATAATTTTTTTATTGACTCGCGATACAATATGATGATCTCGTAATTTTTTATAATATACGCTTTCGTTATTATTTCGACAGTATGATTGTATGGTCATATCATGCCCTTTAATGATATAATAAAGGTATTGTATATTTTGTTTAAGTTTAATTTCATCAGCAATGGATATAGAATCTGTATTAATACAAAGTTTATAACTAATTTTTTTAAGGAAAGGTTTTATATTCTCAAATTCCGGAAGTAATATATTTACATGATATATGCTATTCGCCCATGAAATGCCCTCTTTTGTATATATGTTTGTTGCTAATAATATGTTAATATATTTTTGTAGTTTTTTAATACATAAGGATTGAAGATAAGTGACCCGATTCATTTTAGTAATTGAAATGATACTATTTATAGTAAATGTATTAGTAAATGTATTAGTAAATGTATTAGTAAATGTAATAGTAAATGTAATATCAAATTTAATATTAAATATAATACATTTATTTTAATCATATACTATTGTAGTTTTTTCAGCCAAAGATGTCTGGATATTCGGCCATCAATTCTGCGTCAGTCATTTCGGTTTGACCTATTGCGGCAGAGGCTCCTGCAACGACATCTGAAAGGTCATCGGCATCCATCATGAGCTCATCAAGATCTAAATTCAGATGGGCTTCGACCCTTTTTAAACGAGTATTAAGTCCCTTGAGGGTTAGTTTTGTGCCTCCCGTCAATTTATATTTTTTTCTGGATACACGTTTTTTAGAAGATTTTTTTCTGGATACACGTTTTTTGGAAGATTTTTTTCTGGATACTCTTTTTTTGGGAGTTTTTTTTCTGGATACTCGTTTTTTTCTAAGACTTTTTCTTTTAGGCATAATATACTATCTAATAATATTTTAATTATATGTTAATACTATTTTAATATTATAATTTAATTTCTAACATTTTTCCCATACGAAACTCATAATCTTTTGTTGCTTCCTTCCCGGTTAGTACGTAATGTTTAATTGAACTTACAATAGAACCGTGACTAACAATTAAAATTTTAATAGCCGTACCTGTATACGTTTCATCTATATAATCTATAAAGGGTATAAGACGTTTATTTAATTGTGTAAAGGTATTTTCTGGAAAGGTAATGTGATTTAATGTATGATGTGATTGATACTCTTTATTAACAATTTCTTCTAATTCAGGATACTCTTCATACAATTCAGTATGTTCATGTTTATAATTATATTGTGTAAATAATGGATCTTCTAAAAATTCATATAAAGCATACTCAATATTTACTTTTTTATTATTTTTTTTAGCATAGGGATAAATTGTTTGCAAGCATCGTAAAAATGGAGAGCAGTAAATGATATCAGGTTGAATACGGTTAATTTCTTCACTTAAAAAAGAACTATTTTCTAATCCTTCTTCGGTTAAACTTGTAAAATATGTAGGTATAGGAAAACGTTTTTCATGACGAAGTAAATATAATGACATGGTTATTCTGATTATTTATATATATAACAATATTTTTATATATAAATAAAAACTTACTTTAATTATATGTATACACACATTAAAAAATAATCATTCTTTATATGAATTACTTTCGGCGTTTATATCTAAAAGGGTTACAAGAAATACAACAAAAAAAAATGTGGCAAGTCCATCTTCTAATATGAATCGGGCGGAATATTTAAAGGCTTCAGGAAGACGTTGAGTGAATATATTCTTCCATACCACCCTTACATTCAGATATATTTACGAAGCCTTTTTTTAATAGTTCAATGGAGGCCTTATGACTTAAGGAACAATTCTTATTTCCACAATACACCACAATAGGTAATTCATAATAATTTATTTTTTTTTGCTTGAGTAATGAATGTAATTTGGGATAATTTATTTTTACTACATATCTAAACCATTGAACTAATTGATCTGTAGACATTTTTTTAATTTGTTTGTAATGTAAATTAAAAGAATTAGGTATGTGTGACTTAGCATATGCGGTACTTGGTAACGTATTTAGTAACACAATCGACCCCTTTTGTAATGATTGTAATGTTTGTTTAACACTTACGATACACACAATAACTTTGGTATATACATTTGTTAACCATTTTGTTTTATGTTTATCAGAAAAGCAGAAATGTATGTGTCTATAAAAAGTTTCCTTTTTTTTCTTATTTTTTTCTGTTGTACTATATGCTTGTGGACAGTTAAAATATAATATGGCATAACCATCTTTATTTATAAGACTTATGCCATTATTTTTAAAATTGCCATACGCTTGTTTAGCATTTTTAATATGTATAGACGTGGACGACTGTGCGCCCCAATACAATATATATTTTCCTGCTTTTGCTTTTCCTACAAATAATTCTAATTTCATATTATATTTTTTCTGATGATACGGTTTCATTTTTGCTGCTTGTTTGGATTGAATAAATTCGGTTACATAATCGGTTTCATCAAGCCATTCAGGTAATTTATTGTTGTTTGTTTTGATAATGGATTCTACATTTAATCCTTCACACGAAGCACAGGCATTTTTACTCATAATATATATACTATATACGTATATTTTATATTTTATATATTATATATTATAATTATAATTATATGGTGTTATTTATTACTGTTATTCATAAGCAATATTTCTGCTGTTTTTTCTAGATCTTTGTGTAAATGTTTATCATCATTTTCATACTGTTCTTGAAATTGTTTAAACGTTTCCTTTTTCGTCTTATTAATATTTATTGATTCGGAGTAATTTTCATCAATCATATTATAACTTGTATTTACGATATCTTTGATAACCTTTTTCTTATCTTCCACTATCCAATCGCCATCTTTATAAATACTTGCGTAAGGAAGTTTTTTATTTGTAATTTTAATATTGTGATTTTCAGGATGTTTAGGATGACAATGAATATTTTTTATTAATAAATTTATGGCCGCAGAAGGATGTACTTGTAATAATTTTTTAACATAGGCTTCTGTAAGATAATCTATATTTTCTTGTCCGTAATTATTAATAATAATATTTTGTTCTTTAATATATGTATTGTTAATCGTATCTCCTACCTTTTCTAGTAAATTATCAATTTCTTTCATATGTGTTTGCTGCATTTCCGTAATTAACTTTAATTGTTGTTCCTTTTCCTTTTTAATATTTTCTAATTCTTGTAATAATTTATCTTGTTTTTTATTATTTAATAATACGATTTGAGAACACAGATTTTTTTTTTCATGTCGATATTTTGATTGACGATGTTTAAATACTTTATTACATTTTGCACAAACATAAATCTTATTATCAGTGTAAGCTTTTGGGCTTACGCTTGGGCTTACATTTGGGCTTACGCGGCTTACGTTTGGGCTTACATTTGGGCTTACGCGGCTTACATTTGGGCTTACGCGGCTTACATTTGGGCTTACACTTTTTCTTATATTTTTTATTTTACCAAGTTCTACCAATAGTGTAGCCACACTTATATCATTTAATATAGGTTTACAGGTGAATTTTCTTTGTAAATGATTTCGGTAATGTGTTTTGATATTTGTATCCCATCCACAACGTTTACACGTATATTTGACCATGTTTATAATACTATTGTGTTATATTTTAGTTTTAAGTAAAAATAAATCTTATATTTTTGTTATATTTTTGTTATATTTTTGTTATATTTTTGTTATATTTTTGTTATATTTTTGTTATATTTTTGTTATATAAGATTTACCTATTTGAGAGCATCAAAAATCTTATATTTTTGTTATATTTACCAACAAAATATAAGATTTTTATAAGAAAAATATAACAAAAATATAAGATTTTTGAGGGGGGGGGGATTTTTTTTTTTTTCGAAAAACCTTTTCAGTTTTTGTTTTTTTAAAATGTTTTTCCCGTGTAGTTTTTTTTTAGAGATATTTTTCATATTGACTATACATTTTTTTTATATTATAAAAGGATTAATATAACCAATCCAATATTGTTTCCAGACTTGTTTCATTTTTTTTGTATGAAACATATAATCTTTTGATACATCAGTTCCTGCTTTAGGTAATATTATATTTATATGTTCAGGATGTTGTTTTAAAAATTCAGAAACGTTATACACTTTATAGCCTACTCGTAACCAACAGTCCGTTTCAGTAGTATGTTTTTGGATCTGTGATTTTGAATAGAACATCATATTTATAATACATTAATATATAAAATTTATTTAAAGTTTAAAATATACTAATAATTATTATATTTATAGTATGAAAGCGTATATATTTAGAACGGCTAAAAAATTATTACCTAGAATATCTCCTACAGAAATGATAGCGTTACGGAGTGGTACCGTTTCACTTGATCGAGATATTATGTCTGGTTTTGTAGATCAAAAAAAATTTACAAAACTACACAATAAAGAACATCCATATACATACAAAGAAACAGATTATATATGTCAAGAATTACAAAACGAGAGAGTATTTGACACAGAAATAAATAAAAAAGTATTAACCGTATTAAATAAGTATAAAGCCTTTTCGTACATTATTAAAAAACAATATAATGGTTTAGAATTACCTGTTGAAACACAATCAAATATATTAGTTAAATTAACAAGTGTAAATCCTGCTCTCGGTGTAACGGTTATGGTTCCAAATTCTCTTGGTCCAGGTGAGTTATTACAAAACTATGGAACAGAAGAACAGAAAAATAAATATCTACCATTATTATCTACAGGTGAATATATTCCTTGTTTTGGACTGACTGGACCTGAAAACGGGTCGGATGCGGGAGGATTAATTGATACGGGAGTGTTAAAAAATATAAATGGTAAAAAAGTTATTACAGTTACGTTAAATAAACGATATATCACATTAGCACCAATATCTAATTTAATAGGAGTCGCAATAAAAGTAAAAGATCCGGATAATTTATTATTAAGTGGAAAAGAAGGCATTACAGTGGCATTACTTGAAAAAACAAAATATCCCTCACTTGATACATCTAACTTTCATAATCCTTTAAATGTCGGTTTTCCTAACGGAACCGTTAAAGGAACTATTGAAATAGATTTAGATGATATTATTGGTGGACCTAAAAATATAGGTAATGGGTGGAAAATGTTAATGGAGTGTTTGGCTGCTGGACGAGGCGTATCTCTTCCTGCTAGTTCTTTGGGAGCATGTCTGGCTACAACATATGGTATTACGGGATATTCGGAATTACGAAAACAATTTAACATTTCTTTGTCCGAAATGCAGGGTATTCAGGAAAAACTATATAAAATTGTATACAACACTATGCTTATTGATAATAGTATACGGTTAACAAATGCTTTACTGGATAATGGTGACAAACCCTCGGTTATAAGTGCGATTATGAAACAACAAACCACCGAACGTGCGAAAGATGTAATCATTCACGCAATGGATATTCATGGCGGCAGTGCTATATGTCAAGGTGAAAATAACTTTATCTCCAAATATTATCAAGCTGGGCCTGTAGGTATTACGGTTGAAGGGTCAAATACATTAACACGTTCCTTAATTATATTTGGTCAAGGATTAAATAAAAGTCACCCTCATATTTCGGATATCGTCCAATCCTTACAAGATGACAATCTATCTGATTTTAATAAGCATTTTTCAAGTATGCTCGCTCATACGAGCAAACAATTTATAAAATCTACCGTTAATAATATAACTAAAACAAATAATAAAGAAGACCAATTAATTAATAATACCATTATGTTTTCTAATTTGTGTAATATTATAAGTTTAATGGGTGGCTCCTTAAAGAAAGAACAAGTTATTTCTGGAACAATGGCTGATTTGTTTTCACAATTGTATATGGGCTATTCCGTATTGTATAACAAACAAAAATATAATTTAGATGAACGTTTATATTCTATTTGTTTAGCAGAATTAAACAATGAATATAGACAATCCTTTTTACAATTATGTCAGTATGTACCAATACCTTTAAACATACTAATTACTATCTCTTGTCGAACACCGATCCACAATAAGATATCTATTGATGATATGCAATATATGTCGGATATTGTGTGGTCGAATACGAACGTTCAACAATATATAGAAAAACAAATATACACCAGAAATAATATATTAGGAAAAATAAAATACGCGATGAAAAATACGGATCAAGAAGCACGACAGCAATTGATTAAAGACATTACATCGGTTGGAGAATATAGTCATTAAACGGGAATATATTTTAATTTAAATATTTATATATATTTTAAAATATTTATATATTTTTTAAAATATATATATATATTATAAAAAGATGTTAGCATATGTGGTTGAATTTATTGGTACTTTTTTATTTTTAAGTGTTATTTTATCAAATGGTAAAAATCCTATTGCTATTGCTGTTGCATTATTGGCGGCTATATATTTTGGCGGTGCTATTTCCGGAGGTCATTTCAATCCCGCAGTATCCTTTATGATGTATTTATCTAATTCTATTAAAATGGAAAAATTACTTGGTTACGTTATCGTCCAACTTCTCGGTGGTGCCAGTGCTTTATATTTTTCTAAATTAAAGTAAATAATCACCGTTACTTAATCCGTTTTATGTTTTACTAATTTATTTTTTGTAAGTACCCCAATACAATCCCCTATTCCCTCATCTTCTAATATTGTATACACTTCATTATTAGTAGATACATAGTATTTAACTTTATTTATTTTTTTAACATACACTTCAAATTCTTCATCATAGTCAGATTCTGATACTTCGGGAGAAGGAGGAACTGGTATTGGCGGTGGTTCTAGTTTTGGTACGGCTTGTTGATTTTTTTTTTCCTTTTTAGTTTTTTTATCCTTTTTAGTTTTTTTTTCTTTCTTGTTTTGTTTATCCAACTTTTCATGTTTAATACTTAGTTGTGATAGTCGACGTTCAAGATGAGATATTTTTTTATCTTGCGATTTAATAATAGACACTTTATTAAAATCCTGAACATCTTTTATTTTGTTATTTAATTCTTCTTCCCGTTTACATAGATCTTTTTCTTTCTCTTCTAGCATTTTAATACGTTCTTCTATAGTATGATATAGTTCGGCTAGATTTTTATGTATTTCATTATTATGATGCTGAATAATATTTAAATTATTAATAAAACTCATAGTTATTATATGGTATATATACCAAAAATAAACTTTAAATAATAAATTATATTTATATGTAATAAGTATAATTTATTATTTATAAGTTCCAGAGTGTTCTTATTTATTTTTCGATTCCTCCTCTTTTTTCGGTTCCTCCTCTTTTTTCGGTTCCTCATCCTTTTTCGATTCCTCATCCTTTTTCGATTCCTCCTCCTTTTTCGATTCCTCCTCTTTTTTCGGTTCCCCCTCCTCTTTTTTCGGTTCCTCCTCTTTTTTCGGTTCCTCCTCTTTTTTCGGTTCCTCCTCTTTTTTCGATTCCCCCTCCTCTTTTTTCGGTTCCTCCTCTTTTTTCGATTCCCCCTCCTCTTTTTTCG
>Ga0114998_10000962_pt1 | contig 22043 bp, 19 predicted proteins | sample ArcticOcean_MG_C_5_FD_87044 | JGI IMG/M metagenome (GOLD analysis project Ga0114998, IMG submission 87044) | Marine microbial communities from western Arctic Ocean - ArcticOcean_MG_CB4_138 | ecosystem: Environmental > Aquatic > Marine > Oceanic | place: Arctic Ocean: Canada Basin | collected... | reverse complement strand
AATACAAAGCTGTCATCGAACCAGCAAGCGCGAGCAGCAACAACATCTGCATCAGTTGTAAACCATTCCATGCTTCCAGCAGTTGGTCCAACACCTGCGGCGCCAGCACCATCAAGCATCCACGTACCTATGAGAACGGAAGGGGGAACCTTAGCCAAATTAAACGTCCACCAAACACCAGGTGCAGTCTCGACGGTAACCGTCAGATTCATACCATCCGCAGTTAGCGTCAATATGTTGTAGGTAATAGATTCTGGAGCTGCGCTAGGCGAAGCTAATTCTTGTCCATTTACTGCTTTCGGAAGACCTAAGTGAGCCCCTAAGCCATTAATGGTTACCGTACCGGCTTCGACATTATGACTGAAGGTTGCAGCAGCGCTGCCATCATGCGGTGCAACTGGGGCTCCGCAACTATCAGCACCACCCTGCCAAGCTTCTACCCATGTTTCAGTTCCCATTTCATTAGAGAACGAGCCGTCAGCTCCGAATACAAAGCTGTCATCGAACCAGCAAGCGCGAGCAGCAACAACATCTGCATCAGTTGTAAACCATTCCATGCTTCCAGCAGTTGGTCCAACACCTGCGGCGCCAGCACCATCGAGCTTCCAGGTACCTACAAACGGTGAAACTGGTTTTTTAGCTAAGTTAAATGTCCACCAAACACCAGGTGCAGTCTCGACGGTAACCGTCAAGTTCATACCATCCGCAGTTAGCGTCAATATGTTGTAGGTAATAGAGTCTGGAGCTGCGCTAGGCGTAGCTAATTCTTGACCATTAACTGCTTTCGGAAGACCCAAGTGAGCGCCCTTGCCGTTTATAGTTAGTGTGCCTGCCGCTTCGTCCCATACCCAAGTTCCAGCAGCAGTACCATCATGCGGCGCAACTGGCGCTCCACAACTATCAGTACCACCCTGCCAAGCTTCTACCCACGTATCAGCTCCCATTTCATTAGAGAAAGATCCATCAAGACCGAATACAAAACTGTCATCAAACCAGCAAGCGCGAGCAGCAACAACATCTGCATCAGTTGTAAACCATTCCATACTCCCAGCAGTTGGTCCAACACCTGCGGCACCAACACCATCAAGCATCCACTCACCAACGAGCGGATCTTCAACTGGGGCGACACAACCCTCCACACAATACTGCACTCGACTGTCATCAGTTGTTTCAGAAACATCAACCCCGACTTCACCGCTTGTATCGCTAAAGGAAATATTAAACGTAACATAGCCCTCTACATCAGACTCAACCATCTCTCTAGAAGCCGACCAATCGCCAATTTTTCCCTGCAGGGAAGCCTCAACACCATTAATGGTAACAACTGGAAGCATTAGCGCTTCGCTAGCAGTGAAATCTACCTTAATAGATTGTCCTAGCTTGGCCACACCATCTGGGCTCGAATTTTTTTCTTGCTGCTGAAGGATTGATACGCTTGTGAGCGTCGGCGCAACACCATCAGCACCTGGATCAACTAAATCATTTTCTGTAACGGTATTTCCGCCACCGCCACAGGCAGCGAGCACCAAGGACAACGATAGTGCTAAAACTGACCCAAAATGTTTGGCCTGAAAAAAAGATTGGAACCAACCTACATAACTTACGGATGATTGCGGATGCATAACTCCCCCTAACAAAGATTTTTAATTATTGATCCAGCGCGAGCTGAAAAGAATATGAACAATCTGATTCTCTGCGCCCGACGGCACAAGCTCCAGAGCAATTCGGTGAATAGGCACATATATGCGATGAATTGGTTATTGAAGCGTTAAACTGAAAAAAAAACATCAGACGCTGTAAATTCAGGACGGCATTTCTTCTAACAAAGATCTAAACAGACTTATCCCCACCAAGACAACTTGGTGAATCTGGCGCTCCATTATTGTTGTCATTCCATTCGACTGGGGTATAAGTATGCATTGCCAGAGCGTGCACCGATCCAGCTAATTCATCGGCCAAAATACCGTAAACGAGCTGATGCCTTTTAACCAATCTTTGACCCACAAAGTTTTTACTCACGACAACTATTTTAAAGTGGCTCTCAGAGCCCGTAGGAACTGAATGCATATAGCTTTCATTCAACACCTCTAAGAACTCCGGAGTCAGCGCTGACTGCAGTTTGGTGGTGATTATTTGCTGGATGGGGCCCATAGCGTTACATGTTCCCAACGAGGTTAATCATTACACCGGCAGCCACTGCAGAGCCAATGACACCCGCTACATTTGGCCCCATGGCATGCATTAACAAAAAGTTCTGAGGGTTGGACTCAAGGCCAACCTTGTTGGCCACACGTGCAGCCATGGGAACTGCGGAAACGCCAGCAGCACCAATAAGCGGATTCACCTTGTGTGTTGCGAACACATTCATCAGCTTAGCCATTAGCACCCCAGAGGCTGTGCCAATACAAAAAGCCACCGCACCCAGCGCCAAGATACCCATAGTCTCTGGATTAAGGAACTTGTCTGCGCTCATTTTGGAGCCTACACCTAGACCTAGAAAAATAGTAACAATATTAATCAAGGCATTTTGAGTCGTGTCACTTAAGCGGTTGACCACACCACACTCACGCATCAAATTACCAAAACAGAACATTCCCAGCAGTGGCGCAGCATCGGGCAACAACATAGCCACCAGCATCAGCAGCGTTAACGGGAACACGATGCGTTCAGCTTTGCTGACTGAGCGCAATTGAACCATCTGAATTGACCGTTCTTCAGGCGTCGTCAACGCACGCATGATCGGCGGCTGAATAATAGGTACTAACGCCATGTATGAATAGGCCGCGACGGCAATAGCGCCGAGCAAATCTGGCGCCAGCTTGCTGGTAACAAAAATAGCCGTGGGGCCATCAGCACCACCAATAATACCGATAGAGGCTGCCTCCTGAATAGTAAAATCAAGAATACCGAAATGACTCAGACCAACCGCACCCAACACAGTGGAAAAAATACCTACCTGAGCTGCCGCACCCAGCATTAATGTTTTGGGGTTGGCTAACAGTGGACCAAAATCGGTCATTGCACCAACGCCCATGAATATGACTAATGGAAACAACCCAGTCTCTATGCCCGCATGGTAGATGTAATACAGCAGTCCACCCGGGCTTTCCATATGACCCATTGCATCATAGATGGGCGCCGCATCGAAACCTGCACCCGGGATATTAGCTAACACCGTACCAAAACCAATGGGGACCAAAAGAAGCGGTTCAAAGCCTTTGTTGATAGCCAAGAAGAGCAGCCCTAAGCCCACCCCCATCATGACTATTTGACCAAGCTCAATCTGAGCAACACCGGAACTGGCCCACAAAGTGATTAAATTTTCAATAGTCTGTGTCCCTTTATGCCAACGTAACCAAGACATCACCTACAGTACAGCTGTCACCGCTCTGCACCTTGATCGCAACTATAGTTCCCGCATGTGGAGCGCTAATCGATGTTTCCATCTTCATCGCCTCTAATATAATGATCGCCTCACCTTCGGTGACAGACTGACCCGGTTGTACTAACACCTTGACCACAGTCCCTGCTAGCGGCGCATTGACCGGCTCACCCTTTGCGCCAACCACCGGCGCTTCGGCACTTGCAGTATTCGGCACTCCATTCTCAGCGATTGCGCTAATATCACCACCGTTAGTAACACTAACGGTGTACGACTTACCCTCAACTTCAACTGTGTAGATTTCCTCACCGGCGTCATTCAGTTGCGCCGCCGCCTTACCGGTAGGCACTGGTTCAAAAACACTGGGATCATTTCGGTGTTTCAAAAACTTTAATCCTACCTGAGGGAACAACGCATAGGTAAGCACATCATCTATTTGCCCCTCGCCAGGGGTCAATTTAATATCAGTCTGCTCAGCCAAATCGACCAGCTCTTTTTGTAACGACTCAAGTTCAGGGGCAATATTGTCGGCGGGCCGACAGACAATTGCTTGTTCACCTTCAGCCAAAACCCGTGCTTGCAACGCCAAGTTAACCTCGGCAGGGCCAGCACCATACTCTCCACGCAATACGCCAGCGGTTTCTTTGGTAATAGACTTATACCGCTCGCCAGTCAGCACATTAAGAACTGCCTGAGTACCAACAATTTGCGAAGTGGGCGTTACCAGCGGAATGTAACCAAGATCCTTTCTTACTTTAGGGATTTCTAACAACACCTCATCTAAGCGATCTTCGGCACCCTGCTCGCGTAGCTGCCCTTCCATGTTGGTGAGCATGCCACCAGGTACCTGAGCAACAAGAATCCGTGAATCTACGCCACGCAAAGAACCTTCGAATTCCCCATATTTTTTACGCACCGTTCTGAAATAAGCGGCTATTTCTTCTAATTTAGTAATATCTAGTCCGGTATCTCGCGCTGAGTCTTGAAAAATTGAAACGACAGACTCGGTGGCTGAATGACCATAGGTCATGGACATCGATGAAATTGCTGTGTCTACATTATCAATGCCCGCCTCTACACATTTCATGATGGTTGACGTAGACAGGCCAGTGGTGGCGTGAGCATGCAGTTGGATCGGTATAGCAACAGCCTTTTTCAATCGGCTCACCAAATCAAAACCTACATAGGGCGTTAGCAACCCCGCCATATCTTTAATACAGATAGAATCAGCACCAGCATCTTCAATTTTGCGTGCCTGATCAACCCACAACTCAATAGTATGAACTGGGCTAACAGTGTAAGAGATCGTACCTTGAGCATGCTTTCCAACCTGCTTAACGGCTCTCAATGCAGTTTCTAAGTTACGCATATCATTCATTGCATCGAATACACGGAACACATCGATTCCATTAACTGCCGCTCGCTCAACAAATTTTTCAACTACATCATCTGCGTAGTGCCGGTAGCCAAGAATATTTTGACCACGGAACAGCATCTGTTGAGGGGTATTTGGCATAACCTTTTTAATTTCACGAATACGATCCCAAGGATCCTCTCCAAGGAATCGTATGCAAGAGTCAAAGGTTGCGCCTCCCCAAGACTCTACAGACCAGTAGCCAATTTGATCTAATTTGTCAGCAATGGGTAACATGTCATCAATTCGCATACGCGTAGCAAACAGTGATTGATGCGCATCTCGTAAGACAACTTCAGTAATACCTAGTGCAGTTTCTTTCGCTGACATAAATGGGTCCCAAGGGTAAATTGAAAAAGATTTTTCGAATCTGTGCCTAAATAGAGCTTAGCTTTACCGCCCTCTGTGTTGATCTATCGCGGACTGAATTGCCTTGACTACATTGGGTTCAATCTTCGAGTTTAACGAAATCGATTGGCTCTCGGCCACAACACTTACATCTGCAGCAGGTGACCAATAGTTTACTGTCGCAGACATCAAATGGGTGATTCCCACCAATAAAGTCAGAAAGCCAAACACTGTTCCCATACCAAAAAGCATGAGATCAAAACCTTGAGAAATGAGGGTTACTTCCATCTAAATATCCTTTGTGCCTATTTTATGTGCAATATAGTGACAAACAAAAAAACGCAGGGCAAAAACTATAACAATACCCAAGGTTTTTGCAAGTTACGCTTTGCTTTATGAGACAGGAAACCTACAATTCACGTCTAACGTCGACAATGCCCACGGGAAACTTTACATCATGCAATTAAAAGCGCTACTTACTCAGCGATTTGCTGCCGCTATGACCGCCGCAGGAATTCCCAGTGATTGCTCCCCGATGCTAGCGTTGAGTGGTAAACCCCAATTTGGAGACTACCAAGCTAATGGCGCCATGGGTGCCGCCAAACGCATGAAAACTAATCCGAGAGACCTAGCCGCAGAGATTATAAACAAGGTTAATCTTGAGGGTATTGCTGAAAAATTTGAAATTGCCGGACCCGGGTTTATCAATATTCACCTGTGTAAATCATTTTTATCAAATAGCCTCTCTGAGCAGACCCACAAAATTTTGGACGTCGCTGACCAAAAAACGGTAGTTATTGACCATTCATCACCTAATCTTGCGAAAGAAATGCATGTTGGACATTTACGCTCAACAATTATTGGCGACTGCCTTTCCCGTCTACTTGAGTATAAAGGGCATACAGTCATTCGCCAGAACCATATGGGCGACTGGGGCACTCAGTTCGGCATGCTGATTGCTGAATTAGAAATACAGCTAGGCGACGGCGAGCCGGCTGGATTGGCTCTGAATGATCTTGAAGTTTTTTATCAGCAGTCTAAAAAGCACTTTGACGCAGACCCTGCTTTTGCAGATAAAGCGCGTGACTATGTGGTGAAACTGCAGTCAGGGGATGCCCACTGCCGTAAACTTTGGAAACAATTTATTGACGTTTCCGTCGCTCACAACCTAGATATTTATCAAAAACTAAATGTTGGCCTTTTGAAGCAACATATAAAACCGGAGAGCTCTTATAACGACGATCTAGAGATTGTTGTCAATGATCTCTGCGAGCAGGGAATCGCCGTTGATTCAGATGGTGCAAAAGTCGTTTTCCTTCCTGAACTGGCCGACAAAAACGGAAACCCTTCACCGATGATTGTGCAAAAATCTGGCGGTGGCTTCCTCTATGCCAGTACTGATTTAGCCGCACTGCGGTATCGAGTTGCCGATCTTAAGGCTAATCGTATCCTTTACTTTATTGATGCTCGCCAATCGCTCCATATGAAACAGGTGTTTATCACCGGCCGTAAGGCAGGCTATGCACCCCACTCAGTGAGTTTGGAACATCACGCCTTTGGCACAATGATGGGCAGTGATGGTCGGCCCTTTAAAACGCGCAGTGGCGGAACGGTAAAATTAGCTGACCTTTTGGTTGAAGCTGTGCAACGAGCAGAAAAGCTAGTTCGTGAAAAAAATAGTACGCTGCCCGAAGCGGACATAAAAGCGATCGCCCAAAAGGTCGGAATAGGTGCAGTGAAGTACGCAGATCTTAGTATCACCCGCACCAATGATTATATTTTTGACTGGAATGCTATGTTGTCATTTGAGGGCAATACCGCGCCTTATTTACAGTATGCCTATACGCGTATTCGCAGTATTTTCCGCAAAGCTGGCATTGTCGCAAAGACAATGTCATCACCCATTATCATCACAGAGCAACAAGAAAAAAATCTTGCGCTTAAGTTACTACAATTTGACGAAGTGATTGATCAGGTAGCTGCAGATTGTTACCCCCACACGCTTTGTAGCTATCTCTATGAATTAGCTAGCGCGTTCATGACCTTTTATGAGCACTGCCCTGTTCTCAAAGACAGCGTAGCAAAAGACACCCAACTCAGCAGACTGAAGCTTTGTGCGCTGAGCGCGGACACCCTAGCCTGCGGGCTCGATCTTTTAGGCATTGAAGTGATGGAGCAAATGTAACACCCCTGAGGGTGTTACATCATCATTTTAAGACTGCTAGCTTTCCAATCATTTTATCGAAATTTTCATAAACTTCATCCTGGCCTTCATTGCTATCTAACAGTGAACCAACAACAATCGCCACAAGAGAAACACCGAACCCAGGCACCAGTGAATAGAGTTCAAAAATGCCACCCTCAAACTGAGGCCAAATGATCACGGTTAAACCACCAAAAAATACGCCAGCAAGCGCTCCATGAGCGGTCATTTTCCGCCAGTATAGACTAACTAGTATTGCCGGACCCAATGAGGCTCCTAATCCGGCCCAAGCGTAAGACACTACATCAAGAACTTTGCTATCCGGCTCCATCGCCAGCATGGTCGCCATCAATGCCAGCACGACCACAGCTACCCGCCCAACTTGAAGTCGTTGCTCTGGGCTGAGCTGCTTCTTAACCGCCAGCGGATAGAGATCCTCAGCGAGAGAAGATGAGCAGACCAACAGTTGAGAGTCCACTGTACTCATAATGGCGGCTAAGATAGCCGCCAATAAAATACCCGCAATCAAGGGATGAAAGATTAATCCAGTTAAGGCAATAAACACCTTCTCTGAGTCAGGAATCACTTCGGGAAGATAAGCAACTCCACTGAGACCAACCAAGATAGCCAACAAATAACACAGGAATGCCCATATCACACCTATAGTGGCTGCCTGACCAGTCTCTGAAGCAGAGCGAATAGCCATAAATCGCGCTAAAATATGTGGCTGACCAAAATATCCCAACCCCCAGCCCATGGCGCTAATAATCGCCATCCAGCCTAAGGCATCACCGTTCACATCAGTAAAGGCATTCAATAACTGCGGATTCTTGAGATCGATTAGCGAAGTAAATCCATCGAATCCACCGGACTGTGAAATTACCAGCACAGGTACACAGATTAACGCCAGCAACATCAAAAGCCCTTGAAAAACATCGGTCCAAGACACTGCTAAGAAGCCACCAAATAGTGTGTAGAACAAAATCAAAGCGACACTCACAAATACTGCAATATGGTAGTCAAAGCTAAACACTTCATTAAATAATTTGCCGCCGGCAATTAGGCCAGAGCCAACATAGAACAAGAAAAATAACAAAATACTTAGACTGGCAATCGACTTCAACCAAGGGGTCTTGTCGGCGAAGCGACGCTGTAGATAAGTAGGCAGAGTAACGGCGTCATCCAGCTGCTCGCTGTAAACTCGTAAACGCTTCGCCATCAAACCCCAATTAGCGGCTACACCGACCACAAGTCCAAGTGATATCCACGCGGCCTCCAAACCGGCAAGGTATGCATAACCCGGTAGGCCTAGCAAGACCCAACCACTCATGTCCGATGCCCCGGCACTAATAGCTGACACCGCGGGTGATAATTCTCGCCCACCCAGAAAATAATCCGTGGCATTCTTAGTTTTTAAGTACGCGTAAAAGCCGATGCTGAGTACGATCGCCACATAGGCCATAAAAGCCACAATGGTAGACATAGATAATTCAGTCATGCTTATTCCTCGCTCTCACTGCTAGCCTGGCCCATATTGATTGCCGCTAAGAGCAACAGACCTGCAAATATCCCCATGTTTTTAACAAAATTCTGGGTTTCATGTTTTGTGTCAACACCCTCATAAACATTCCAAAAATCATGTAAATTTAAGTTAATGAGTAAAACCATCGTGGCTAAACCGAGCGCACAGACAACTACCTGTTTATTCAAAAAAAGACAAACACTGGCACCAACTTGGGTGACTCCAGCAACCGCTAACAACACAGGAACCATCGCATACCATGAGTCTCCATGAGTGCTACGTGCATATCCCATTGGATGAACTTCATAACGCCTGGTAGCAGAAAATATAACGCTAGCAAACCTCGCCCAGTATGTATTAATGCAGATTTCATCCTTAACTCCTGTTATTTTTATTTGAGAATATTAAAATGTTACGCATACCAAGACAAAGCGCAAGTGTGCCTTAAGACTGTCGCTATATGCTACTGATAAAGGTCAGTTGATCGATCTTTATAGTGTCAGGTTAAGGCTTTTAAGGGAGTTATGCTGACCAGCACCCGAATTCTGTGCTCTAGACGTTAATAGCCTGAATAAGTGACTCGACTTCGATATGCCCGTCCGTCTCTATGTCTAGCCTACCGCGGGTCAAACCGGCAAAATCAAATAATTCAGTATCGGCAAGCTGTGATGGAGCTACATTTTTTATCGCCCCAAAAATTGCATCAATACGCCCGGGGAATTGTCGCTCCCACTGCTTCAGCATATCCTTTATGGCATTGCGTTGAAGGCCTGCTTGCGAGCCACAGAGATTGCATGGAATAATTGGAAATTGCTTTAACTCAGCAAACTCAACCAGATCAGACTCTCGGCAGTAGGCAAGCGGTCTTATAATCACGTTTTTCTTGTCATCTGACAATAATTTGGGTGGCATCGCCTTCATCTTTCCTTGATAAAACATATTAAGAAACAAAGTTTCTACAATATCATCACGATGATGCCCCAAAGCAACCTTAGTTGCGCCAATTTGCTCTGCGAAGCCATATAAAGTCCCCCGCCGTAATCGCGAACAAAGACTACAGTAGGTCTTACCCTCTGGAATTTTACTAGTGACAATGCTGTAGGTGTCTTTCTCTAAAATATGGTATTCGATATCAAGTTTATCAAGATATGCGGGTAATACATGCTCGGGGAATCCCGGCTGCTTTTGATCTAAGTTAACCGCGACTAGATCAAATTTAATCGGTGCGTTTTTCTGAAGGTTCATGAGAATATCAAGCATGGCATAGGAATCTTTGCCACCGGAGAGGCACACCATAATGCGATCGCCCTCCTCAATCATACGATAGTCCGCCACCGCTTTACCGACATTTCGGCGCAGGCGCTTTTGAAGTTTATTAGCCTCTAATTGATTTTTACGCAGCGACATTGTGTGGCCCACTAATTTTGGAGCGCGCAGTATAGTTGTTTGCTGCTCGTATCAGCAAATAGGAACGTCTAATTACCTGAACAATCCAATTAGCTGACTGCTAGCGGGAAGGCCCGGCTACAACCCTATGCTCAAAAGAAAATCCACTAATTCTTTTAGTGTCTGAGGTGGATTATCATTGTCGAATGTGACGCTGCGGTGTGTTTTACCATTCGCCGTTATAGCAACCGAGGTGACCATAGCACCATCAAACTGATGGCGTTTAGAGGGCGCCTGAAGATCCTTAATAGCCTCCACGTCAATACCAACCAATATCTGCGCTAACATCTTGCTATCGCTATCAGTTAAAACAGTCTGACGTACTTTTTTGTTATTTAAAAAATAGCTGTATCGCCCTTTATGCAAAACCGCTCGCTCAGATTTTCCCCTTGTGATGGCCGAGTATTCAATTTTCTCAACGTTGGTAGCCTCAGCTAAGGAAACAGGTTTTGAAACCGTGTGAACCGCCTTTTGCAATAACTCTGTGTCATAGCCCAACGCACTAACCCGAGACACTAGGGCGCTATAGTCTTGATCAGAAATTTGCGCTGTCCTAGCCATAACCCACACATAATCGCGACTGGTGCGGCCAATAATGGTTTGCTGGTAAGCATCATCCAGGTAGACAATTCTATAGTCAGCCTTGATCGGCCATACAAACTGCATTCCCCATATCGCATTGCTGGCTGTATCTGTGATAAACCCACGCGGATTATAGACTTTTTCCTCACCACTAAGACTTCCAGCATTAAAGCTAAAGGTGGTGGCCACGCTACCATCACTGTCAAGACGGTAGGATTCCACTGGGTTGTAGGCGTCTTTCTCTAAAAAGGTGGGAATGTTAGCAATAACATACCAGTCGCCCATAAAGCGTTCGAGGTCTACATAATCAACCGCTGGCATTGGTTTTTGTGAACTGCAGGCCGACATCAAGACAGTGATTACGATCAGTAATATTTGTTGCCGTAACTTCATAATTGTTCCTCAAAAGTGTCTGATATTCTCTGGTATTTTAATGTGCCCACTATCTTTAGATCTGATTCAAGCCGCTGCCAATCACCTGCTTTATCATACTCAAGACGAATCTCGGTTTTTGGCAAGCCAATGGTTTTGTAGGTCGTTTGAGTCAAGGGGTCAGTCTTACTTTGCAGTGAAACAGATGTGTACTTGCCAGTTTCAACATTTAATAAGAACTCGCTCTCCAACCACTTTGGACGCCAATAAGGGAAACTTTTGATGCAAGTACCCAGTGAAGTCTCACCTTCTTCATGGTTGATTACAAAAGTGCCATCGACCGTCTTTCCACTCATATGTACTGACTTATTATTTCTTTGAGTACTGCTTTTAAACTCAAGCAAACAACCGTTTTGCCAAATCTCACTAGCCTGATGTCGGTATTCAACTTTTTTAACCAGTAACACAGTAAAGTCCATGCTGGCCTCTGATGTTACAGCCACTTGATCACCGTTGTCCTCAACTGTAAATATGTGCTGACCCACCTCCCGGTCATCCAGCAACACCTTAAACCTGAAGACTTCAGTATTGATTTCTTCTGCATCGGCGCCCTCATAAATCATAATCGCTAACAACAATCCTAAAACTAATCTAAACATCGCAAAATCCCTCTGCATTATTATTTTGAAAATCTATCAAGGACTATTCCTTAATCGGTGTATCCAAAAACCCTGTTATCACTTAACTCGTTTCGCCTGATGAAGCTTTTCTCCCGTTTTCTTTCTTGCCGAACTATCTTTCTTGAGCAATAAATAGGTCGATCCCACACCCCCATGCTGCTTTTGAGCGCTATGAAATGCCAACACCTGATCAAATTGTCGCAACCAGTGGTTGACGCAACTCTTAAGCCGCGCAGGCTGTTCTCTGCCCTCGCCCTTGCCATGAGTAATAAGAGCACAACGAACACTATGCTTATGGCAATCATCAACAAATCGCCACAGCGCCACGCGTGCCTCCTCAACCGTGTGCCGATGTAAATCAAGGCGCGACTGAATTTCGTATTTGCCCATGCGGAGGTTTTTGTATACCCCGTGCTGGACACCTGGCCGCTGAAATTCGAGGTAAGCCAAGGGATCAACTTGCTCAATCACCATAATTGGGTCAAGATCATTAATGTCTGAGACTGTTTCACGTTGCGCAGCTTTACGACGCTCTATAACACCAGGAGTAATCAGTGTAGGTTTGCCTAAATGCGCGGACACTTTGCCTGACAACGGCTTGATATCATCACCCACAAGCTCGCTGAAGGCGCTGCTAGAGTCTTCCCTTTGATCATTTTTACTCTCATACTCAGCTGATGACATCGTCATTATCCTAAGATTGATTAACCCCGAGGTAGGACTGCAACACCCCTCTTGCAAGGCGTCTTGATGTATCATAGCCGTCCCATTTGAGGAGCCAACCATGCACGTTACTGCGCACCACATTATCTCGGTCCACTATACCCTCACCGATGATAATAATGAACTTATAGACTCAACTTACGAAAGCGGAGAGCCTATGGTTTACCTGCATGGCCGAGGCCAAATGGTAAGAGGGTTCGAGCAAGCCATATCCAAGGCTGAGATTGGCCAGCAATTGGACTTTATGTTAGCGCCTTCAGAAGGATATGGACTGCGAAATGTGAATAATGTTCGACGAATACCCATTAAATATCTTAAACATGAGAAAAAACTCAGTCTCGGAAAAAATATTCATGTGAATACCGATAATGGCGTCAAGCCCGGCAAAGTCATCAAGGTCGGTAAGTTTAACGTCGACGTTGACATGAACCATCCATTGGCTGGGAAAAACCTCAATTTTACAGTGGAAATTGTAGCTATTCGCAAAGCCAGCGAAACAGAAATCTCACATGGCCATGTCCATGGAGAGAGCGGCTGCAACCATTAATGGAATTTGAGTTCTATCAATATGTCCTGATCGCCCTGGTCTTTATCTGGAGTGGTTTTGTTCGCTCAGGGCTAGGCTTTGGTGGTGCTTTATTTACCATTCCTTTTTTATTACTGATCCACAATGATCCGCTGTACTTTTTACCTATCATTTCCCTACATCTACTATTTTTCGCCGCACTAACACTCGTTCACAGTCATTACACTGAAGCTCATAGGGTTGGTCAGCCAGACGTTGATGCACCGAGAGTCAATTGGCCTTTTGTTCGCTTTGCATTGGCTATTATGATCCTGCCAAAAATCGCCGGTGTAATTGGACTAATAGTGCTACCCGTCGAACTGATGAATACTATTATTTTCCTAATGATCGCTGCCTACTCAGTTACCTATATTGTTGGCCGCCCACTTAAAAGTAACAGTCGTTGGTTAGATGTTATTTTCTTAGTGATAGGCGCCTACGTTAGTGGTACCTCTCTGATTGGCGGCCCGCTAGTAATTGCTGTAGCCCTGCGGCACATTAAAATGTCAGAGTTTCGTCACACCTTATTTGTACTCTGGGTAGTATTGGTGAGCATTAAACTCATCGCTTTTGCCTGGGCCGGGATTAGCCTAAATCTCTTAGCCACTTTATGGTTACTGCCTTTTGCCGGCATTGGCCATTTAATCGGTCAACGCTTGCATGAACAACTATTGCGTCAAGATACGACCAGGTTCTACCGCATAATAGGTTGGATATTGCTCATGACAGCTGGCGCAGGACTGTATCAGGTAAGTCTATAAAAAAGGGCGTTATGGTCTTCCCCATAACGCCCTCTTCAGGGTTTCAATATTTTAAAGGCGCGCAATGAACTGCGCGCCTATGTTAAGACCCTCTATCCCATCAATCTAGCTTTAACGGGTCGCATCAAAATAGTCAGTCGGCATAGCCATTACGCTACCAACGCTCGCCTTGATAGTTTTAGCATGCATATCTGCACGCGGCAGAATACGTTCAAAAAAGAATGTTGCAGTATGCAGTTTCTCTTTTAGAAATACACTATCACCTTCTCCTGCGGCCAATTGCGCACTGGCAACCTTACTCATACGAGCAAACATATATGCCATATAGGCGTAACCGGAGAACATCAAAAAGTCGACCGATCCAGCGCCGATAGAATCCGGACTTTTCTTAGCGCCAGAACCTAACTTATAGGCCAATAATCGCCATCGGATAGCCAGCTTAGTCACCTGCCATGCTTGACTGCGAACTGTTTTATCTCTTCCCGCCGCAGTCCAAGGCATACATCCTTTGGCAAAAGACAGCATCTCTCCGGTGAATACATTAAGCTGCTTTAATCGATCAAGTAATACTTTGCGTCCTACCAAGTCCAGTGCCTGAATCCCTGTGGTGCCCTCATAAAGGGTAGCAATACGGCTATCTCTGAGTATCTGCTCCATGCCCCACTCTTTGATATAACCATGGCCACCGAATACCTGTACACCATGGTTTGCCGCCTCAACACCCAATTCAGTTATAAAGCCTTTGAGTATTGGCGTGCAGAATCCCAATCGATCTTCCGCAGCCTTTTTTGCCTCCTGAGTCTTACCCCCACGATACACATCAGCGAATTGCGAAGCATAGGTCACCATCGCACGGCCGCCTTCGGCAATAGCGCGCTGGGTTAACAACATACGTCGTACATCAGGATGCTCGATAATCGCATCAGCTGGCCCCTCAGGGTTTTTTACACCTGAAATAGAGCGCATCGCCAACCTGTCTCGAGCGTAAGCAGAAGCACCTTGATATGAACGTTCAGCGGCAGATACACCCTGACTGGCGGTGCCTATGCGCGCCACGTTCATATAGGTAAACATAGCGTTTAAACCATTGTGAGGCTCACCAATAAGGAAGCTTTTCGCGCCATCAAAATTGAGTACCGCTGTACCGTTGCCATGAATACCCATCTTGTGTTCAATTGAGCCGCATCTAACACCATTTCTTTCACCCGCAGAACCATCTGCAGCAGGTAAAAATTTAGGGATAATGAACAGCGACAACCCTTTTGTACCCTTCGGCGCATCCGGCAACTTGGCCAAAACAATGTGCACAATATTTTCAGTGAGATCATGCTCACCCGCACTGATAAAAATCTTAGTGCCATCAACGCTGTAGCTGCCATCGCCATTGGGCACAGCTTTGGTCTTCATCTGACCCAAGTCAGTTCCACAGTGCGGTTCAGTAAGACACATAGTGCCACTCCACACACCACTAATTAACTTTGTTAGGTAATGGCTCTTTTGCTCCTCAGTGCCGTGATCTTCAAGAGTGGCAATAGCCCCCTCACTGAGCCCTGGGTACATGGCCCACGCCCAGTTTGCGGTAGTTATCATTTCAGTCACAGCAAGGCCAACGGATGACGGGAGCTGTTGGCCTCCCATGTTTTCGCTACCGGTTAATGATGTCCAACCGGCTTCGATATAGGTTTTGTAGGCTTCTTTAAAACCTGCAGGTGTTGTTACCACCCCATCATCCCAGACACAGCCGTCATCACCCGATTGGTAGATAGGTGCTAATTCGTTCTCACTAAACTTTGCCCCCTCAGTGAAAATAGCATCAATCATATCCGGAGTGGCTTGATCACCTCCTTCAACCTGCTGATACAGGGTTTGCATATCAAAGACATCATTAAACAAAAACAAGACGTCTTTGATGGGTACTTTATAATTAGGCATTAGTTAGGTCCTGTGAAATAAAACCATCCATGTGAGCTTGCTCACCAGTTTGGTTAAAAAGTGAAAATAATATCTTGTCAGACTGATTTTGAGAATAAAACAAAACATTAGACGGTAAAAATAGTGGTCGATGAAAATGCGCTTTAACGCGATATCCAGCATCTGGTAATTGATCTTTCAATACTGCCAAGCAACGCGCTTTACTCCACATTCCATGAACAATAGCTTTCTTGAATCCAAATAACTTAGCGCTGATGGCACTCAAATGTATTGGGTTATAATCTCCAGACACACCTGCATAGCGGCGTCCCATCCCAGCATCAACAGCCCACATTTGCGATTCTCCCGCCGGCACGATCACCGATGATTCCTGCCGCGGCACATCTGTCTTACAGCGATGCAGCATGGTTGACTCACTGGACCAAACGAGCTCTCCATCAGCCTTGGCGATCATCCCTATGTTCCATTCCACGCCCTTAGCGGTAATGCGACTATCGTTAATGCCTGCAGTCAATGTCATCGGTTGGTCAATTGGAACATTTTTGAACACCGTAATTTCATTACTGAGGTGCACCTGCCCCATGGCTTTCATTGGAAAATCGGGATGGGTCATGATACGCAGCATCATTGGAAATCCGAGCATGCTCAAATAAGTGGGCGGCAGCTTTTGATCCTGATCGAAGCCTAGTAATTTTTGGTAGGCCCGCAGATGATTTTGATCAATCTGCACGCCTTTGACATAGTTACTGAGGTAAGGCAGTGGCTGATCTAACTGAAAAGTATCTGATTTGACCATCGCTTTTCCAAACAGGCCCAACAAACTGGGGAGTTCGCTAAGCAGCTCCGGAGCTGGAGAAATAGGTAACGCATCAAACTGGGAGATAGAATCTGTCATAGTGATACAATATGTGGTCTTAGGGCCAATGTCACTAGCAAAAAACACAGCGGTTTTGTCATTTGGGTCAATTGTGTATCATAACACCCTGAATGGGAATTTTTATGACTGGATTAACAGACTCTGGTGCACTGGTGCGCTTAGCCTACAAGGGCCTTCAGGCACTCGACGTGAATGCCGACGAGGTGTTGCGTCGCTCCGGATTTGACCCCTCTAAACTATATCAAGCCAACTTGCGCACGCCATTTGCCGCTCAGCCTCTGTTTTGGAAAGCGGCTGTGGAACTCTCCGGCGATCCCTGCATAGGTTTGCATTTAGGTGAAAAAATGCCAGTTTATAAGGGACAAATATTAGAGTATCTCCTATTAAGCAGCCAAACCTTTGGCGATGGCCTAAAGAGAGTGATGAACTACCAGCGTTTAATTAGTGACGCACTCCATGGGTCGGTCCAAGAATCTCCCAACCCCTGTTTAACCAGTTACTTTTCAAATCATCAATATGCCACATCACATCTTGCAGAGGCCATGGTATTGGGCTTGATTAAAGTATTTGAGGCGGTTACGGATGGCGCTTTTAAAGCTGATAAGGTGGTATTTAATCACTCTCCCAATACTGATATTGCCGAATATCAGCGAATCTTTGGATGCCCTATTGAATTTAATGCTGAGTCTTTCCAGCTCTATTTCAGTGCCGAAATATTGAATTATCGATCGCTGTATGCCGAGCCACAATTACTCGATTTGCACATGCAGGCCGCCGATCAGCACCTGGCAATTCTAAAGCAGGGTGATTTGATCAAGAAAGTGCGCAACCATATGGCCAGCCTTCTCGAATCTGGTGATGTTAGTTTGATCTCGGTCTCCAAGCTAATGGCCATGAGTCCAAGACATCTTCGTCATCAGCTCAATATTGCCGGCACAAGCTTTCAAAAGATACTCAATGACCTACGCCATCGCCTAGCGCTGCGCTTACTCTCGGAAACTAATGAAGCCATTAGCGAAATTATCTATCTGACAGGTTTCTGCGAGCCGAGTACTTTTTATCGTGCATTTAAACGCTGGCAAGGTACAACACCAATTCTGTATCGCCAACGTACACAAAGCAATGGAGGTTAAATAGTGTTCTATATTTTGACTTCTCATGGCCGTGGATTCGCGTAGAATGGCGACGCCTGTAAAGGAACCCAACCAAGATTTTCTCTGGAGCGCTAAATAGAATGACCGATCAGACTAACCCCGCCTTTGAATTATTGCGCAGCCAAGAAATACCATCTCTAAAGATAGGTTACCAAGAGTACCGACATAGAGTGACCGGTGCTCAGCATATTCATCTAGCCTCTGATAACAAAGAAAATGTATTTTTGGTTGCTCTTCGTACGGTACCCGAAGATTCCACAGGTGTAGCGCATATATTGGAGCATACAGCGCTTTGCGGTAGTGAAAAGTACCCGGTGCGTGATCCGTTCTTTATGATGATCCGACGGTCGCTCAATACCTTTATGAATGCCTTTACTAGTTCCGATTGGACAGCCTATCCATTTGCCAGTCAAAACAAAAAAGACTTTAACAATCTGCTCGGCGTGTATCTTGATTCAGTATTTTTCTCACGCTTAGATCCCCTTGATTTTGCCCAAGAGGGGCACAGGTTAGAATTTGCCGATGCCGAAGATTCAAATTCCGAACTGACCTTTAAAGGTGTGGTTTACAACGAAATGAAAGGTGCCATGAGTTCGGTTAACTCAACTCTCTGGCAAACCATGTCCAAGCATCTCTGTCCAACCAGTACCTACCACTACAATAGCGGCGGCGACCCTACGGATATTCCAGATCTTAGTTATGAACAATTTAAAGCCTTTTATGATGTTCATTATCATCCCAGCAACGCTATTTTTATTACTTTCGGCGATATTCCTGCTGAGGAGCATCAAGCCCAATTCGAAGACAATGCGCTGAGCCGTTTTGACAAACTCGACTGCCATATTGAGGTCAATAACGAACAGCGTTATGACTGTCCGCAGTATGTTGAAGAAGCCTATGCGTTTGATGAACCCGAGGGTACTGACAATCAAAGTCACATAGTACTGTCATGGCTACTGGGCGACGCAACCGACCTGGAAGCAACCATGTGTGCGCGGTTACTCTCCAGCGTATTACTGGACAACAGTGGCTCTCCATTGCAACAAGCCCTTGAGACCACTGATCTGGGGACGTCTCCGTCACCCATGTGCGGACTTGAAGACTCGCAAAAAGAACTCATTTTCGCCTGTGGTGTTGAAGGTTCAAACCCGGAAAATGCCGACGCCGTTGAAGCCCTTATTCTAGGCGTCTTGCAAAATGTCGCTGATAATGGACTTCCCCAAGAGCAGGTCGAAGCCAGCTTACACCAGCTGGAGCTATCTCAACGCGAAGTGTCCGGCGGCGGCTACCCCTACGGTCTGCAGTTAATTCTCACTGCATTGACCAGTGCCACGCATCGCGGTGATCCAGTCTCTCTACTGAATCTTGACCCCGTGCTGGCCAAGCTGCAAGAAGACATTAAAGACCCAGCATTTATAAAACATTTGGCGCGTGATCTGTTGCTCAACAATCAACATCGACTACGTCTGGTAATGAAGCCGGATACAGATTTAGGCAAACTTAAAGAGCAACAAGAAAAAGATCGTCTCGCAGAAATCCAACAGGGCTTGAGTGAAGAGCGCAAGCAACAAATCGTCGATGAGGCTATCGCGCTTAAACAACGGCAAGAGATGGAAGAGAATCTCGATATATTACCAAAGGTCGGTATCGAGGATATTCCCAAAGATATTTTCTACGCAGAAAAGCACACGGTTACTCAGGCGCCCTTGCCATTGACCAGCTACAACGCTGGCACCAACGGCATAGTCTATCAGCAGGTTATTATGGCCATGCCGGATTTGACTAGCGAAGAAATGGATCTGTTGCCTCTGTACAGCACCTGCGCCACCGAAATGGGTGTTGGCGACAAAGACTATATGGCAACGCAACTTTGGCACTCCAGTGTCGTAGGTTCTTATTCTGCCTCGGCCAATGTGCGCACCGATAAAGATGACTTAGAAAAACTGCATGGCAATATCAGTTTTTCCGCTAAAGGACTAGCCTCTAATCAGTGGGCAATGACTGACCTAATGCAGCAGTCTATAGAGCAAACACGCTTTGATGAACTCTCCAGACTACGCGAGTTAGTGGCGCAAATTCGTAGCTATCGCGAATCATCTATCGTCGGTAATGGCCATGTTATGGCCATGACTGCCGCCGCCAGTGGAATGTCAGCTAGCGGTCACCTCACTCAGCGATGGGGTGGATTGAACGGCTTATCGCTACTCAAGACGCTTGATAACTCCCTTGATGACCATCATCAGTTGGCTGCACTAGCCTCACAATTACAAGGAATTCATGCCAAGGTTCTACAACAGCCTCGCCAGTACCTGCTGGTGGCTGAGAATGAGCGTTTAGACGCTTTCGCAGCACAGATGCAAAGTGGCTTTAGCCATCAAGCACAACCGTCTTTTTCAGCGTCTAACCTGATCCAATACCAACCCTCGTTGGCACCGGTAAATCATTGCTGGACTGCTAACACACAAGTAAGTTTTTGTGCCCGTGCCTACCCGACAGTGGCTGCCGGTCACGCAGATGCCGCGCCACTCATTGTACTGGGCGGGGTATTGCGCAATGGTTTCTTGCATCGTGCCATTCGCGAACAGGGCGGTGCCTATGGTGGTGGCGCCTCACAAGATAATCAATCAGGTGCATTCCGCTTCTTCTCTTACAGAGATCCGCGTATTGAAGGCACGCTCAATGACTTCGACCAATCAATCAAATGGTTGCTTGAAAAGCCTGTCAGTGCAGACAAGATCGAGGAAGCAATTCTCGGCGTCATAGGCAGTCTGGACAAACCAAGTTCTCCTGCCGGCGAAGCCATGCAAGCGTTCCACGCTGAGCTCAACGGCCGTAGTAAGGCATCTGCTATGGCATTCAGAACTCGCGTATTGGCAGTGACTGAAAGTGATTTAAAGCGCGTCGCCGACCAGTACCTGCGCCAAGAATTTGCGCAGACCGCGGTTATTACCAATGTCGATTTGGCGACTACAACGGGTTTAACCACGATCGCGGTATGAGCTCATGAATGATTCGAATCAAGACAACCTATTTGCTCATCCGCTGGGCGTAGTGCCAGGTTTTGTGTTTGACCAAGCTGTGGTCGATGTCTTTCCAGACATGATTAAGCGCTCTGTGCCTGGCTATGAGACTATTCTAGCCCACTGCGGTGAGCTGGCATCTCGCTACGTGCAAGCCGACAGTCATTGCTATGATCTAGGTTGCTCTTTAGGAGCCTCGACAGTGGCGATGCGCTCGCGGATTGAAGGTCGTAACGCGAAGATTATTGCGGTAGACAACTCCTCCGCTATGTTGGATAAATGTGCCACCATACTCGCCTCAGTCGCCTCGGCAGTTAGCACCGAACTGGTCAATCAAGATATCTGCGATACAGTAATTAACAATGCATCGATGGTAGTGATGAACTTTACTCTACAATTTATTCCCATGGCGGAACGATTAGCTCTATTAGAAAAAATCTATGCGGGATTAAACCCTGGCGGATGTTTGGTTATTTCAGAAAAACTGCACTTTGAACCTGAAAGTCTGAATACATTGCTAAGTGACCTTCATCATCAGTTCAAGCGGGCTCAAGGCTACAGTGACTTGGAGATCAGTCAGAAGCGTGACTCTATCGAAAATGTGTTAATACCGGAAACATTAGACGCGCATATACAACGATTAAGGGCCTGCGGTTTTCAATCCGCAAGCCCTTGGTTTCAGTGTTTTAACTTTTGCTCATTGGTCGCTATTAAAGAATCCTAGAAGATCTTAGGTTGTCATTTTCATAGCCATTTTAATCATCTTTCGCACCTTCGGAGTATAGGGAGGATGCAACATGGAAGCCGAGCTGAACTTATCAGTTAACACGCTCCGCTCATGCGTAAAAGCATTGAAACCCCAAACGCCACCGGACTTTCCAATACCACTATTGTTGACGCCACCAAAAGGCAAATTGGGGTGCAAGAAATGCATCATGGTCTGATTGACGCATGTATCGCCTGCACTGGTCTCGCTGAGTATTTTATCAATACTACTCTTGTCAGTACTGTAAATGTACAACGCCAATGGCTTGGGCTTGCTGTTAACATAAGTCACCACTT